>Ga0207868_1000173_pt1 | contig 84795 bp, 86 predicted proteins | sample Passage237B_FD_187370 | JGI IMG/M metagenome (GOLD analysis project Ga0207868, IMG submission 187370) | Cellulose adapted compost microbial communities from Newby Island Compost Facility, Milpitas, CA, USA - Passage2 37B (SPAdes) (version 3) ...
ACATATCCGAGCGTGGAAGGGTGGCCGAGTGGTTAATGGCAGCAGACTGTAAATCTGCCCTCTTTGAGTACGTAGGTTCGAATCCTACCCCTTCCACCACTTTTCTTCAGCATTCGAGACATATCCCCCAAACCGAGCAGAAATGCCCGCTGTTGGCGCATGCTTTGGGGCTATGGGCAGAAAAAAAAAGACCCGGTCGGAACCGGGTCTTTAAATCTTGTGGACTAAATCCTTGTTAACGGAAAGACCACATTTTCTAATCAGCTTATCTTTGATATAACATCATTCAGATTCTTTGCAAAGAAATTTTACAATAAAATTTTACAATAGGGAGAGATTTATGCGTTGGCGCTTGGGTCTGGATATGGGAACCAATTCTATCGGCTGGGTAGTTATAGCGCTGAATAACGACAACAAGCCCATTTCATTACGGGACATGGGAGTCCGCATCTTTCCGGATGGACGCAAACCTGCAACAAACGGGCGAGTTGGGGAATCTTGTGCTGTGGAGCGCCGAACAGCCCGTGGCATGCGGCGCAACCGAGATCGTCGCATCAATAGAAAGAAGTACCTGGCGAGGCTTCTCACCAAATATGGTCTTTTGCCTTTTTCCGGAACAGGTGAGAATAAACAGCTTTTTGGCAATCTGAAAAACACAAAGGGGCCGAACCCCTATGAGTTGCGGGCAAGAGCCGCAGAAAAAGCTGTACAACCATATGAATTGGGGCGTGCACTTTTTCATTTAGGTCAGAGACGCGGGTTTAAAAGCAACCGAAAAACGGGAGCTGAGGAAGACGGACAATTCTACGGCAAAATACACAATTTACGAGATGAACTGGCAGGTCAGACTTTAGGTGCATACCTTTGGAAGGAGGTACAGCGGGGTAAGCCTGTTAGGTTCAGGGGGGAAGAGAACGGATTTTACCCTGACCGTAAAATGTATGAAGATGAATTCACGGCCATCAGGGAACGACAGGAAAGCCATCACTCCCTGACATCTGAGGAATGGGATAACCTTCATGATGCCATTTTTCATCAAAATCCGTTAAAAGACGTAGAACGTGGAAAATGCCGTTTCTATACAAAGGAAGATCGCGCCTACAGTGGCTTACCGATTGCGCAAAAGTACCGCATTATTCAGGATATAAATAATTTGGAGTGGATAGAACAAACAGGTACAGGAATAATCTACCACAAGCTGTCTGATGAACAACGGCTAGCTATTTTCAACAAGCTTCACCAGCAAGTAGCAAACCTGAAATGGGATGCTATCAGAAAGTTAAAGGGCAAAGATGGATCAAACCTGTTCCCTGATGATTGCAAGTTTAATTTCGAGAGTAGCCGTCCTTCCGGTTTTGTCGGCAATAAACCGGAAATAGATTTGGCAAAAGCCTTTGGCGATCGCTGGCAGGAATGGAGTGAAGCGGAACAGAATGACATAGCCGAATATCTATACGAAGCTGAAGAGGAAGACGCAATCCTCAACAAGGCTGCAGAATGGGGAGTTGATGAAAGCACGGCCAAGGCTGTTGCAAAGGTAAAACTGCCGCAAAGAACCATGTCCGTATCACGGAAATTCATGGAAGACATTGTCCCGATCATGCGAGAAACGGGGAAGAGGTATGATGAAGCTATTAAAGAATTGAAAAATGAATATGGACAGCCATTAAACCATACGCCTCTCGATGAGGGAATTATTGACGATGAACTTCCTTACTACGGACAGGTCATAGAAGGCTCGACATTGGGCGCGCATCCTGAAGTTGAAGAAAATGCGGAAACAGACGATACGCGAGATGCCGTCGAGTATAAATACGGGCGCATCAACAATCCCACTGTACATGTCGCTCTGAACCAGTTAAGAAAGTTGGTCAATCGGCTTATTAAAGCATATGGACATCCGGAGCAAATTCATATCGAGCTTTCGCGTGACCTGAAAAAATCAAAAAAAGAGCGAGATGAGATCAACGCAGAAATCAGCGCAAACGAAAGAGAAAATCAAAGACGGGCAAAAATATTCCAAGATCTGCACAATGGACAAGAGCCATCTGCGCTTGATCTAAAAAAGATCAAACTCTGGGAGGAATTGGGAAAAGATGAGTTTACGCGTAAATGCGTTTTTAGCGGAGAAACCATTTCCGCCGCGGCGTTGTTCAATGGGGAAGCCGAAATAGAACATATCCTGCCTTGGTCGCGCACGCTGGATGACTCCATGTCCAATCTGACCGTTTCTTTAAGACATGCGAACCGTATTAAAAAGAACGATACTCCCTATGAAGCGCGGTTACGTTTTGCCGCTCTGGGGTGGGCGTGGGAAGACATTGTTCGGCGGGCTGCGAACTTGCCGGATAGCAAAAGATGGCGTTTCACAGAGGACGCCATGAGCAGGTTTGAAAAAGAGAACGGCTTTATTGCCCGCCAGCTTAACGATAACGCCTATATCTCAAAAGTAGCCAAGCGCTATCTGGGAAGAATCTGTAACCCGGATAATATCGTGAGCAGTCCCGGTCGTCTGACGGCCTTGTTGCGCGGGAAATGGCATCTAAACACACTTTTAAACGACCATAACCACAAGCAACGCAACGATCATCGTCATCACGCTATAGATGCCCTTGTTGTGGGATTGACGGAACGGAGTGTCTTGAACGAAATATCCCGGCAAAGCGGGCGCGGGGCGGATGATAGAATGCGTATTGTCGTGCCGGATTTGCCGATTGACAGGGAAGAGGTACGGCAGAAGCTGGAAGAGGTTGTTGTGTCTCATAAACGGGATCACACTAAAAACCAGAAGTTTTTCAAGGACGGGGCATATGGGTTTGTTAATCAGAATGCTCGCGATAAGGAAATGCCGGACCATAATTTAGTTATTACTAAAGAACTCACATCATTGAGTGAAACCGAAATCCTTTGTATTCGAGATAAAGTTTTGAGAAGTGCTATAAAGGACTTCGTGAACCGTGAATTGTGTGTTGATTTAGAGTTGGCAGCCAGGCACTCAAAAGGATTAAAAACAGAAGAGGAAAAAACACTTCAAAAGCAATATAAATCCATCCTGAAAAAGAGCTTGCCTATGTGCCTTCATAGATTTGGCTACGAGGTCTGGCCTGCTCAAAAGGCGAAAAAGCGTAAAGGAGAGAATTCTCCCGATATGCGCCCGCCTTTAAAAAGAGTGCGCATCTTAGTCAGTAACCAGTCGGTCAAGTCTATTCCATCGGCACCTTATAAGGGATACGTGCCGGATTCATATGTTTGCTGTGATATATACCGGGTACCAAAAGGCGAAAAAGGAAACTGGAAAAAGAAGCAATATGAATGGAAAGGGGAGTTTCGCAGCCATATTGATATGCTGAAACCGCCGAAAGACTTGAATCAGTGGAAGCCGCATCCTGCGGCAAAGCATGTCATGCGCTTGTATAAAAACGATATGGTCTCCCTAAACGAAAACGGCAAGGAAACGTATATGCGTGTGGCATCCTTCAGTGCAACGAACAATAAATTGGACTTGAGGCCTCACACAGAAGCGGTAGGGGCACAAAAAAAATATGTTTCCATTAATACTTTACAGGACAAAGGACTAAAGAAAGTTAAACTCACAGAAGATGGAAAAATAGAGCCTTTTCATCATGGTAGAACAAGTCGTTGAAATTGGTGAGGCGGGACTTCACCTCTCCCTTTATCGTGGCTTCTTAAAGGTGAGTGACAAGGACGGAGAGCGCGGAAGGGTTCCTCTGGATGATATGACAGCCTTAATCCTATCCGCGCCAGATGCAACAGTTAGCAAAAACATTCTCGTTGCCTTGTCAGAGCGCGGCGTTCCCGTGGTGGTTTGTGGAAAGAATTGGCATCCCGTTTCCATGATGGTTCCTGTAACTGGCCACTATGAGGGTGCAGGCATCCTCTATGACCAGATTGATATTTCAGTACCTTTACAGAAACGGCTTTGGCAAACGCTGGTCAAGGAAAAAATATCCAATCAGGCGCTTGTCATTCAAAAGCATGTACCGGACAGTCCGCGTCTAACGGAAATCCTGAATATGGCCCGCCGTGTGAGATCAGGCGACCCGGATAATCTGGAAGCTCAGGCCGCCCGTCTTTATTGGCCGGCCCTGATGGGAGAAAATTTTCGGCGGGATTATTATGCCCACGACCAGAACAGCCTTTTAAACTATGGATACACTGTCTTGAGAGCTGCAACAGCACGTGCAGTATGTGCTGCCGGACTGAATACGGCGCTTGGCGTGCACCACCGAAACCGCAAGAATTCATTTTGCTTGGTGGATGATCTGATGGAACCTTTCCGACCACTTATAGACGATGTTGTAAGGAGCTTATGGGAAGAGCATAAAAACAATTTTACGACATTAACACCCGATCTTAAACAAAAATTAACGGCTGTTCTGGTATTAGATTTAGAGGGGGAGCGCGGCATGTCGCCGTTAGTCAACTGTCTGTACCGTCTGGCGCAATCGGTCCGGGACAGTTTTCAAACCAAGAGTCATGTACTCGTACTCCCTAAGATTGTGGGAGCGGATAATTTTTTACAAAATGATTATTGATAAAACAACTTGGTTAAGCGGTTATAGAACATTGTGGATGCTGGTAATGTTTGATTTACCTGTGGCAGACAAAAAGGACCGCAGGAATTATGCGAAATTTCGCCATTTCTTACTGGATGAGGGGTTCCAAATGGCGCAGTTTTCGATATACTATCGCCTGCTCTCTGGAAAAGAAGTAGCGGAAAAGTATGATAAGGCCATCAGAACCAACCTGCCGCCTAAAGGCACTGTGCAGATATTGTCTATCACGGATAAACAATATGAAAATATACGCACATATACCGGCAAGAAAAAAGAACCCTCCGAAAAACAGACGCAGCTTGTTCTTTTTTAATGCCTTTTCTTCTTCTTTTAAAAAGAGAAAGCCACTAAATCTCTTTATTTTTCAGAGATTTAGTGGCAACCTATTGTAGCTGATTAGAAAATGCGGTCAATCCGCAACACGGCATTGGTCGGCGAAATACTCAAAATCATTGTAGCTGATTAGAAAATGCGGTCAATCCGCAACATCCGAGCCATGGTAGAGAACCTGCGTGGCATTGTAGCTGATTAGAAAATGCGGTCAATCCGCAACTGCGCCAGCACTTCAAGGACGAGGACATCCATTGTAGCTGATTAGAAAATGCGGTCAATCCGCAACTGAAAATGGACTTACCCGCACCCGGAGGGGATTGTAGCTGATTAGAAAATGCGGTCAATCCGCAACACAAAAATGTTTAGCAATATTCTTGCTTTTATTGTAGCTGATTAGAAAATGCGGTCAATCCGCAACGAGGTCGATCATGTCTGATTTCCTTGAGTTATTGTAGCTGATTAGAAAATGCGGTCAATCCGCAACCCTGATGCGTCAGGCGCGTTATTCTTATTTATTGTAGCTGATTAGAAAATGCGGTCAATCCGCAACCATGGATATGACGATAGCTACACGACAAACATTGTAGCTGATTAGAAAATGCGGTCAATCCGCAACACGCTATCGGAGGATCAGGTGTTGATGATGATTGTAGCTGATTAGAAAATGCGGTCAATCCGCAACCCGCCGCCGATGCACATGGTGGCAAGGGCAATTGTAGCTGATTAGAAAATGCGGTCAATCCGCAACAGCTGCGGACGCTTTTGGAGCTTAAACAGGATTGTAGCTGATTAGAAAATGCGGTCAATCCGCAACACCTCGATGCTGCGGGCGTGCCGACGATTTATTGTAGCTGATTAGAAAATGCGGTCAATCCGCAACCGTTCACGTCGATGATGCGCGCCAACGTGGATTGTAGCTGATTAGAAAATGCGGTCAATCCGCAACCAGATCCTGCGCTATGCCTTCGGCCAGAACATTGTAGCTGATTAGAAAATGCGGTCAATCCGCAACACATAACGCTCGATGTTGCCGATGCCCATTATTGTAGCTGATTAGAAAATGCGGTCAATCCGCAACGCCGCCTCACGGCGATCTGCGTTACAAAGAATTGTAGCTGATTAGAAAATGCGGTCAATCCGCAACGTAATTCGTAAGCCGTTTCAAGTGTTGTCGATTGTAGCTGATTAGAAAATGCGGTCAATCCGCAACAGTCAGGAAGCGGCAATCCCAAATCCTTCAATTGTAGCTGATTAGAAAATGCGGTCAATCCGCAACACGTCCGGCATGTGGATGCTGACGCCGAAGATTGTAGCTGATTAGAAAATGCGGTCAATCCGCAACTCGTCGAATGGATTCCGCGTGACAATGGTGATTGTAGCTGATTAGAAAATGCGGTCAATCCGCAACTTGCGTCCTATAAGTACCATATTCAGGGAAGATTGTAGCTGATTAGAAAATGCGGTCAATCCGCAACCTGTTTTAGGCCGGTTTCGATTGCCATGAAATTGTAGCTGATTAGAAAATGCGGTCAATCCGCAACACAAGCTGATCGACACCGCCATCCGCACGGATTGTAGCTGATTAGAAAATGCGGTCAATCCGCAACTATGTTGAGGCTCCTATCGCGGTTTCGGTGATTGTAGCTGATTAGAAAATGCGGTCAATCCGCAACACTCTGCTACAGATGGGGTTTTCTCAATCCATTGTAGCTGATTAGAAAATGCGGTCAATCCGCAACACCGATCACTATGTAGAAGATACAACGACAATTGTAGCTGATTAGAAAATGCGGTCAATCCGCAACTCAGCGTCGCGACCTCCGAAAGCTGGAAGGATTGTAGCTGATTAGAAAATGCGGTCAATCCGCAACAATAATTGGCGGGATGTGTTCGCTTGGTGTATTGTAGCTGATTAGAAAATGCGGTCAATCCGCAACGAACGGCTTAATGGCGGCAGGTCAAGTGTAATTGTAGCTGATTAGAAAATGCGGTCAATCCGCAACGTATGCCCGTGCTATGGCACTCCTTGGGCAATTGTAGCTGATTAGAAAATGCGGTCAATCCGCAACGTTAGGCGGCAGTTCGAAAAAGGCAAGCGTATTGTAGCTGATTAGAAAATGCGGTCAATCCGCAACGTGAGAATTGCAGGATAGCAGATGCCGCCTATTGTAGCTGATTAGAAAATGCGGTCAATCCGCAACCCCTCATGCGCCCATTGGCCTAATATGAAATACCGCATCGGGATGCCTTTGTTCGTTGAAGATTTTACCCGTGCCATGTGAAATGAATTCCGGATCCAGTATTTGGCGTTATCGAATGTTAATTACCGTAGCGGTGCCGCACATTCGGACATGCCGGTCCCTGCATATTGAAGTGGCTTTAGGCCCCCTTCTTGTGATTGGATCTATATCCTTTGTTTTACTGCCAATTCCGCCGTTTTGATGTATGGCCGATGCCGGGGTTGAAGCAATTGCAGGGGTCGAGGGTTTTGTAGAATTGTTTCAGCGCGGGCTTGGCGGTGTAGAGGTGGCCGACGTTGTGTTCGGCGGGGTATTCGGCGCCTTTGCGGTCGAGCATGTCGCAGATGGCGTGTTCTATTTTTTTGCAGTCATGGCCCTTTTTCACGATGTAGTCCTGATGGAACACGTGGCAGAAAAAATGTCCGTAATATAATTTGCACAGCATTTTTTCATCGATATCGGCGGGCAGGCGTTCGACCCACTCCGTTTCGTTGCGTTTGAGCGCGACATCGAGCGCGATGATATCCTCCACATCTTTCGGGTACAGCGCGCGATAACGCACGGCGGCGGAGGCGGCGGCGAAACGGTGTAAAAAGGCCTTTTTCGCCTCCGCCGCATCGCAGGTGAAAAACGCGCCGTGCGCGGCGGTTTTGAAAAAATCCTGCAAAAAATTCTCCGCTTCCTCAATGCCCGCGCCCGCCGTTTTCAACAGCAGATGATGTTCGAACCGCGCGCGGAAATCCTTCATCCGCCCGGGCAGATGGCCGGGGAACAGCCGCGACAGCGCTTGCAGGAAACGGTCGGACATATGCGCGGGCAGCAGCGCATCCATCTTCGCCTTCAGGCCGAAGAAAAAGGGCATGCAATCCGTGCCGAAATAATGCAGGGCGAGAAAAACATCCTTGCCGTATGTTTCGGCAATGTCAAAGGCATCGCGGTGCAGATATTCGGCCGAGACGGGCAGGGTCTTGAACTGCGCCAGCATATGGCGGCGCAGGCGCGTCAGGTCGTCGGGGTCATTCGTGCCGATGTAGAAAACCTTTGTGCGTTCCGCGCGCGGGAAAGTATCCAGCCGCGCGGCGAAAAGAATAACCTTGCCCGCGCAGCCCGAAGCTTCGTAAAGCCGCCGCGGGTCGGCATTGAAACGCGCGGGCGTATCGGCATCCACATCGCGGACATGGGTTTGATAATCGGGGTCGGAGGCGACAAGGCCCGATACGTCCTGAAAATCGCTCTCCGCATAACGCTGCGTTTCAAGCCGTTGCAGGATTTCTTCCGGCGCCGTGCCAAGCGCGATGCCGAGGTGGTTGACCAGACGCAGCGTGCCCTCCGCCGTTACCTGCGCGAAAAGGCAAAGCTGCGTATAGGCGGGCCCGCGTTGCAGCAGGGCGCCGCCCGAATTGTTGCAGATGCCGCCGAAAACCGAGGCGCCGATGCAGGAAGAGCCGATCACCGAATGCGGTTCGCGCCCCAGCGGCAAAAGCGTTTTTTCCAGCCTGTCCAGCGTTGTGCCCGGAAAGCAGATAACCTGCCGCCCGTTCTGGATAACCTGCAATTTGTTCATCCGCAGGGTGCTGATGATGACGATATCGCGGTCGTAATCGTCGCCGTCGGGGGTGGAGCCGCCGGTTAGCCCCGTATTGGCGGCCTGCATGATGACGATTTTTTGCGCGGCGATACAGGCCTGCAACACGCGCCATTGTTCCAGCAGCGTGCCGGGCCGCGCCACCGCCAGCACCTTGCCGCGCCCGAAGCGGTAGCCGGTGGCATAGCGGCGCGTCTGGCGCGCGCCGGTCAGCACGTATTTATCGCCGATGATGTTTTTGAGCGTTTGAATGAAACCGTCGTTCATTCAAACCTCGTTCCCGACCTTGCGGGCATAAAGGGGCTTGTCGAGGTTCACGCCGCCCGCCAGTCCTGCTGCCGCCAGAATATTCCACCCCGCCATCAGTTGCAGATAGGAATCAAACCCCGCCCGCGTGGGGATTTTGAATGTGGGGAAGGGCGTGTCGAAACTGGCCACCGCGATCAGGCGCAGGCCGGCCTTGACGGCGAGAATATCGCGGTATTTTTCAATCTCTGCCGCGAAAGGCTCGATGAGGATGATGCATTCATCGCGCTGCATCACCTCCTCGATCCCGTGCAGGGCATAGGTTCCCTCAAGGAAAATGCTTTTCTTGCGGGTGATTTCATTGGCTTTCAGCGCCAGTTCTTCCGCCACGCCGTTGTTGCGGCCGGAAAAATACAGCAGCGACGCGCCCGCAACCGCTTCCACAATGTCGGGCGCGGGATCGGCGGCGAGAACGGCCGCGCCATCATCCGCCGCCCGTTGCAGGTCTTGCCATTCCGGCCCGCCGAGCAGGGACTGGAGCAGCAGCGCCTGTTCCACCACGCTTTTTGTGGCGGCAATCGCCTTTTCCACGCCGCAGTCGAGGATGATGTGGTCATCCGCTGCGCCGGTCAGCGGGCTGCCCGCCGTTGCCGTGATGCCATAGCGGGGGATGCCGGCCGGCGCGAGTTTTTCAAACAGGGCGATCAGCTCCCGCGTGCGGCCGCTGTTGCTGCAACCGATGACGGCGCAATCTGCCAGCGGATATTCCGCCGCCTGCCGCGCGCCTTCGGTAAAGATATGCCGGTTCATGCCCAAATGCCGCGCGCGGTCGATGGTGTTTTTGGCGGGGAAAATCCGGCTGGAGCCTTCGCCTGTCAGCAGCAGGCGCGGCTTTGCGTGCAGGGCCGCCGCCCAGTCTTTTGTCCGGGCGGGGTCGAAACGGCGCAAAATGCCGGGCGTTTCCAGCATTTCATCAATCAGGGCATAGGGCGATCCGGGCAACATGGCAGGCTCCATTTCTATCGGGATTCTACGGGTTTGCGAAAGGGAACGCAAAGGGCTGTTTTCGGCCCCGCTCTTGGGGTAATCTTGGCGACGGGTTATCATCCGTTTTTGCGGGGTTCTGTAAATGAAAATATGCATCGTTTCGCCACATCTGGATGACGCCTTGCTGTCCTGCGGCATTCGCATGCAGCGTGCCGTTGCGCAAGGCGACGAGGTGCTGGTGCTGAACATTTTCACCGCAGGCACCAATGCCGCCAACCGCCGCGTGGAGGAGCAAAACGCCATCGGCAAGGCGGGCGGGCAGCCGTTTTTTCTCGACGAACTGGATGCGCCCGACCGCAACCCGATTTACTGGTCGAATACCAAGCTTTTTTTCGGCGACCTGGCCGAGGTGCCGGACAGTTATATCGACAAGGTGGAAGGCCGCATCCGCGCGTTTTTTGCCGAACACGGCATCGACATCGCCTATTTCCCGCTGGGGGCGGGCAACCATATCGATCACCGCATTGCCTTTAACATCGGCCTGCGCATCAAGGATATTCCCGTGCGGTTTTATGAAGACCGCCCCTATATCCTCTGGCAGGGCGTATTGCAGGGCCGCATGAATCAGATCGGCAGCGATGCCGTGCTGCCTGTCATGACCGAACAGATGATGCGCGACAGCCTTGGCGATTATCACTACATGAAGCATTTCGTGCCGGAAGGGGAGTATCAGGAAAACTGCCTGCCGCTGTATTTTGCGGCTTTGACTCATCCGTCGGCCGGGACGCTGAAATCCGAAAGCGAAACGCTGGAGGCGACGGAGACGGAGCTGCGGCATCTTTATGACTGTCTTGCCCTGTATGACAGCCAGATGAAGCTGATCTATGCCGATTACGACGGTTTCGTCAAAGACAGCCTGGCATCGGAACGCGCGCAATCGGGGCGCAGTGTCTATGCCGAACGGTCATGGCGTTTTACGCAGGATTGATTTTCTTTTTCAGGCTTTCGACGGTCAGCAGCACGACGGATTGTTCCGGCGCCATATGCTGCATTTCCTCGAACAACTGGTGGCAAATATCCGCATAGGAAAAAACGGTCACGTTCTGGTGATGCAAAAGATATTCCACGTAACGGATCGCGCGGTCGATCAGCTTTTTGTTGCTGGGCTTGACCCATGTCATGATGTTGCTCTCGTACCGGCCGTAACGCCCCATGACCAGCGTGGAATGCATGTTAAGCGCCATTTTGAGGAAAAGATGCTCGAAAAACGGATGCAGTCCCCGGGCCGACAGGCGGTGCGACAGGTGGTTGAGGGTGAAAACAATATCATCCCCCTCCCGGTCGATGACAAAGCGGTGGAGCTTGTGCGGCGCAATCAGGGCTTCGCGCTGGGCGCGGGCCTGCGCCGAAAAATCAAAGCCCATCAGCCGATCGCGCCCCGCAACGGCTTTCAGGTTTTCCCATTCGATGGTGACGGGGTCGCGCAGCAAAATCTCCCGCCACGCCGTTTCCGCATCCGCCGCATGCGGCAGGCAGAAATAGGACAGGGAGGGCGTGCGGGCGGGGTTGTTCTGGTTTTCAAACCCCAGCAGGGAGAAAGTCGGCGCGCGCTCCGTCGTATCCGTCAAAATCGTGATGCCGTAATTGTTCGTTTCATACAGAATGAAATCCCCCGCCGCATAAATGCCGGATTCTTCCGCCGTGAAAGGGGCGAGGAAGGCAAAATCGGTTTTGCGCACAAAATCGGCCAGCTCGGCCATATCCGGCACGGTGATGCCCGTATGCGCCGCGCGCAGCAGCGCAAAGCCCGCGCCGAGCATCAACGCCGTGCTGGCCTGCAACCGCGTGCTGCCCGACAGCGCCATGGGGCCAACGAAAAGGCAGATTTTTTCAATCGCGGGATTGTCCAGCACAAGGCGGGAGCGTTCGACATGCGCGTGCAAAACCTCGTCGGGGTTGCAATATAAAAAGAAAGGCTTGCGGGCGGAAATCCGTGTGGCTTCCTCCGTCGCGCCGATGACGGAGGGGGTTTCGCCGCCTTCCGTGCAGCACACCAGCAGGTCTTGCGGGCCGAAGCCGATTTCGCGCACCTGCCGCGCGCCGTATGCGGGATGGTCTTCAAAATTTTCGATGGAATGAACCAGCGCCAGATCGCCGCCGCTCATGAACCCCAGCACGCAATCGGCTTCGGGGCGGCCGCGGTGCAAATGCCGCCAGATGTATTCGATGGCCATGGAAAGGCGTCCCGTTGCGCCGCAGCCGTAGAAAAACACGCGGTTGCCCGCGCGCAATGTCTCGCCGATGGCGGCCTCCAGCCGTTGCAAGGCGTTGGCGCGCGCGGCCACGGCGGCCAGCACGCCAAGATCGATTTCCTTCTGGATATGCAGCGCGGCGGGGATGTCGTTCCGCGCCAGATCGGCCAGATCATAGGTCAGCGGATGCCGCTGCTCGGTCGGCAGGGTGCCCAGCTGGAACTGGTCGGCGACCTTTAAAAATTCTTCGGCCTTTTGCCGTGCCTCGTTTTGCAACATTCCGCAATCATCCCGCGCATGATGTTTTCACGGGGCGCGGCCGTGATGCCCGCCCGTATCCCGCCGATTATCCTGTATTCAGGCGGCGGTGGCAATATGCGTCATGTACCTGCGCAGAGGGCGGCGGTTTGCTTGACGGCGGCGGGCGGAGGAATTATATACGGTATCATGACCTTGCATCTCATCAAACTTTCCGTGGGCAGCGAAAGCTTTGCCGGCCTGCGCGACGGGCAGGCGGCGCGGCTGGCCGCAAAACGCGCGGCGGGGGAAAAGCCGGAGCTGGTGCATGTCACGCGCCAGACGCCCAAACGCGCGGCGGAGCTGTTGGACGGCGGTTCCATTTACTGGGTGGTGAAGGGCTTTGTTGTCGCGCGGCAAAAACTGCTGGCGTTGCGCCCGCTGGAAGTGAACGGCATCGCGCATTGCGGCCTGGTCTATGATGCGGAACTTGTGCCCGTGCGCAGCCAGCCGCGCCGCGCGTTTCAGGGATGGCGCTATTTAAAGCCGGAAGACGCGCCTGAAGACCTGCCCGCAGGCAGCGGCCATGAAGACCTGCCCGAACATATGCGGCAAGAGCTGCGCGCGCTGGGATTGCTGTAGGCAAAAGCCGGTATCAAAAAAACGCGGCGGTTCGTTATTCCGTCACTTTTTTCACAAATTCAGATTTCAGCCCCATCGGCCCGATGCCGGGGACTTTGCAGTCAATATTGTGATCGCCTTCGACAAGGCGGATGTTTTTGACCTTCGTGCCGACCTTCACGACGGAGGAGGAGCCTTTGGCGCGCAAATCCTTGATGACGGTCACGGTATCGCCGTCCTGCAAGAGGACGCCGTTCGCATCGCGCGCGATGATGCCGCCGCTTTCCGCCGCATCGTCGCCGGTTGCGGCATCGCCCGTCCATTCATGGCCGCATTCGGGGCAGTTGAAAAAACCGCGATCGGCATAGGTATAGACGGATTGGCATTGCGGGCAGGGTGGCAGCGTGGACATGAAAACAGCTTTCTTTTGTGTGATGTAAAATACGCCGCCATTATAAAAGGCCGCTGCCGCGCGCGCAAGACGCACAAAGGGTTGACCTTGCGGATAATTTTTTGTTTTCTGGAGATTGGAAAAAAATGCGGGGGAATATCTGTTGGCACAACAAAAAAGACTGGGCATCATGATGCCCGCGCGCGATCCGAAAAAGGGCATCGTCAACGGCAGCGGCATCGTGCCGCAGGAAGTGCGCGATGATTTCCTGAAACAACTATCGGGGGTGGAGGTCATCCCCGTCACGCTGGCGGGCGCCTGTGTCGAAAACGGCAGGATTTATGCGGGGGACGTGTGCCTGTCCGATCTGGATATGATTTTCTGGCTCTATTATGTGGGCGACAATTTTTTTGAATGGGACATGCTGCATTTCCTGTCGCAGATGACGACGGTTTTGCCGAACCCGCGCGCGGCTTTTCGCGCCCGCAACAAGTTTTACGCCCATACGCAAATCCGCAATGCGGGCCTGCCGACGGCCGATTTCTGCGCCTTTTCCGCCGCTGCCGCAGAGGAGGTGGCGGAAAGGCTGAAAGACTGGGGCGACGTGGTGCTCAAACCCGTGCACGGCGATTTCGGCCACGGCATTTGCAAGGTGTCCAATACCCGCGCCTTTGTGGATACGATTGCCTATGCGCAATCTTTTTCCCGCGAACCGCTGGATATTTTTTGCGAAAGGTTCGAGAAAAACGATATCGGCAAATGGATCAGCGCGACGGTTATCGACGGCCATGTGGTTTTCGGTTACCGCAAACGCCCTTCGTCCTTTGTGGAGGGGTGGAAGGTATATGACGCGGGCCGCATCGGCGGCAATGCCGATTACGTCGATCCCGAACCCGTGCGGGCGGTGGCCGCTGCGGCTGCCGCCGCGCTCGGCTGCGACATCATCGGCTTTGACATGATTTTTGCTGAACGGTTGCAAAAATACGTGATTGTGGATGAAAACACGCTGCCCGGCATGTATGCCGACTGTTTTGCCGCCTCGGGCACGGGCACGCTGGCCGACCATTTGGCGCGCATGGTGCTTAAACGTATTGGCGGATAACGTCGATAAAGGTCTGGCCGTATTTTTTCAGCTTGCGCTCCCCGATGCCGTGGACCAGCGCCATTGTCGCCATGTTATCGGGTTTCAACGCGACCATATCGGCCAGCGTTTTGTCGTGGAAAATCACGTAAGGCGGCACGTTTTGCTCCCGCGCCAGTTTCAGGCGCGCCTCTTTCAGCGCGGCGAAAAGCTGTCGGCTTTCGGCATCATCGGCAAACACATCGGCGCTCATGCGGCGCGGGTCGCGGCGGCGGCGTTCCTGTTTGTCGGGCTTGCGCAGGCGCAGGCTTTGCTTTTCCCTTAAAAACGCGCGGCCTTCCGCCGTCAGGTGCAGCCCGCCGTGCTGCATGTCGGCGGCCAGCAGGTTATAGGCGATCAGCTGGCGGAAAATCGCCTGCCATTCCTGCTGCGTATATTCCGTGCCGATGCCGAAGGTGCTGAGGCTGTCATGCCCGTTTTCCCGCACGCGCGGATCGGGCGCGCCGAGCAGGACGGTGACAAGATAGCCGATGCCGTAGCGCTGCCCCGTGCGGTAAACGGCGGAAAGCGCCTTTTGCGCGGCAATCGTGCCGTCAAAGGTTTCGGGCGGCGACTGGCAGGTATCGCAATTGCCGCAGGGCGCGCAGCGGTCGCCGAAGTAATCGAGAATGACCTGCCGCCGGCATGTCGGCGTTTCGCACAGGCCGAGCAGGGCGTTCAGCTTCTGGTGCTCGATGCGTTTTTGCATGTCGGGCGCGCCGGACTCTTCAATGAAATTGCGCTGCATGGCGGCATCCTGCGCACCGTAAATCATCAGCGCCTCCGCCGGCAGGCCGTCGCGGCCCGCGCGGCCCGTTTCCTGATAATAGGCCTCGATATTCTTCGGGATGGTCATATGCACCACGAAACGCACATCGGGCTTGTCGATCCCCATGCCGAAGGCGATGGTGGCGACCATGATGACCTTTTCCTCGTTCAGGAAGACTTCCTGGTTTTTCGCGCGCACCTCGGCGGGCAGCCCCGCGTGATAGGGCAGGGCGCGGAACCCTTCGCTTTGCAGCCATGCCGCCGTTTCCTCCGTCAGGCGGCGCGACAGGCAATAGACGATGCCGCTGTTTGTTGCATGATTGTCGCGGATGAAACGCAGCACCTGCGCCCGCGCATTGTTTTTGACGGCGATGCTGTAATGGATGTTCGGGCGGTCGAAACCGGCAATGAACTGCCGCCCCCGTTCCAGCTTCAGGCATTCGGCGATATCGCGGCGCGTGGGCGCATCGGCCGTGGCTGTCAGCGCAATGCGCGGCACGGCGGGGTAGCGCTCCGCCAGCAGGGAGAGCTGCTTGTAATGCGGGCGGAAATCATGCCCCCATTGCGAAACGCAATGCGCTTCGTCAATCGCGAAAAGCGCGACGGGCGCTTCGTCCAGCAAATGCAGAAAATCGTCCATGAGCAGACGCTCGGGCGCGACGTAGAGCAAATCAAGATTGCCCGCCATCAGCGCATCCTTGGCCGCGATGATATCCGGTCCCGCCAGCCCCGAATGGATGGCGGCGGCGCGGATGCCCAGTTCGCGCAAGGCATCTACCTGGTTTTGCATCAGCGCGATGAGGGGAGAAATGACAATGCCCACCCCGCGCCGCAAGAGGGAAGGGATCTGGTAACACAGCGATTTGCCGCCGCCCGTCGGCATCAGCACAAAGGCATGTCCGCCCGCTGTGACATGTTCAATGGCGGCGGCCTGTTCGCCGCGGAAGGCGGCATAGCCATAGGTTTTTTGCAGGATATGAAGCGCCTGATCGCGCGTATTTTGGATGGTTTGCGGCATTTTTCCTCTGTCGCGCACATCCTAACCCATTCAACGGGGGATGCACAGGGTTTGATCGGCGCTTTTCGGCGACAGTTGCGCAAAACGGTTTTTTCTTTTATAGTCAAAGCCTTATAACAGAGGTGCGGCATGAGCGACAAAAAGCAAAAAGACAACGACCCGAAAGCGGATGTGCCGCTCAGCGATCCGAAAATCGCGGCGGACAAACTGAAAACCGTGCGCGATTTTCTGCGCCATGCCGTCAGCCGGTTTAACGAGGCGGCATTGTTCTACGGCCACGGTACCTTCACGCCCTATGACGAAGCGGCCTATCTGGTGTTGCAAGGGCTGAATTTGCCGGTGGACCAGCTGGAGCCCTATCTTGACGCGCGCCTCTTGCCGCAGGAACGGCAAAAGCTGGCGGAGCTGGTGCATGCGCGCGTGACCACGCGCAAGCCGCTGCCCTATCTGCTCAACCGCGCATGGCTGGCCGGCGTGCCGTTTTATGTGGATGAGCGCGTGATCGTGCCGCGTTCCTATATCGCCGAATTGCTGCATACCGAAATTGTGACGGATGACGATTTCAGCCTGATCCCCGATCCGTGGGAAATTTCCGCCGTGCTGGATCTTTGCACGGGCTCGGGCTGTCTTGCCATTCTGGCGGCGCATACGTTCCCTGCCGCGACGGTAGATGCGGTGGATCTTTCGCCCGATGCGCTGGCGGTTGCCGAAATCAACGTCAACGACAGCCTGCACAAGGACCGCATCGCGCTTTACCAGGGCGATCTTTTCGCGCCGCTGGCAGGCAAAAAATACGATCTCATCCTCACCAACCCGCCCTATGTGGATGCGGAGGATATGCAGGATATGCCGCCCGAATATCTCTACGAGCCGCGCATGGCCCTCGCGGCGGGGGAGGACGGGCTGGATATCGTGCATCGCATTCTGAAGGACGCGCCCAAACATATGAACGACGGCGCGATCATGGTGCTGGAACTCGGCTACGGCGGCGATGCGTTGCAGGAAGCCTATCCCGATGCGACGTTTAACTGGATGGACACCGAAAACAGCACCGGCGAGGTGTTCTGGATGACCAAGGAACAACTGGAAGCCCTGTAACGCCCGTTTTGCCGCAAGGATATGTTTGCGGTATCATGGTGCAAGGCAGGAAAAGGAATTTGCATGCAAAAACTGGAACTGACGCAAGCGGACCGCGATTTGATTGCCGAGGCCTATGCCGTCGTCAAAAAACCGATCCGCCAGATCGAAGGCCACAAGGCGCCCGCGCAGGTTTGCGCCGCGCTGCGCCTCGATGACGGGGAAATTGTCACCGCGCTGAACATGACCGCCGATGTCGGCAGCCTGTCCATGTGCGCCGAACCGCAGGCGATTGCCGAAGCGAACCGCCGTCTGGAGCGCACGATCGAAACCGTTGTCGCCGTGTATTATCCCGCCACGGGCATCCCGAAGGTGATCCCGCCCTGCGGCCGCTGCCGCGAGATCATCACCGATTTCTCCCCCGCCGGTTTCGTCATCATGCGCGATCCCGGCTCGGAAGACATCTACAAAGTCCGCGCCGTTGACCTGCTGCCCTATAAATACGGCGATTACTGGCAGGACGGAGAGCTGGTGTGAAACGGCGCCTGAAAAGAGCCGTTCTCGGCCTTTTTCTTCTCTGGTTGTCGTCCAGCATGCTTTTGAGTGTTTATTACCGCGTCACCTTCTGGGATGGCGCGGCGCTTGTCTATGCCAAAGCGGCGACGGCGCTGGGAATCCATATCGGCCATGTCGAAAGAGCAAAAATAACGGTGATGGATGCGGCGGGGCGGGTTGTGTTGCCCTTGGGCGATCCGGTCAAGCTGACCTATGCGCAATTGCTGCTGAAATTTGCGGGCAAAGATCCCGTCAAACTGGCGATAGAGGATGACAGGCGCGGGGAGGCGAAAAGTGTCGAAGCGCGGCCGGCTTATACGGATGCCTTCAGCTATAGACATCCAATCGGAACACCTTGCGGGACGGTGCGGAGAAGATACTGGATGCAGTATTCAAGCGGAAAGATTTTTTCATCCGTCGGCGGGAAAAATTTTTTTCATGATCTTTTCGCGCAGGAGGAGATCAGTTTCCCTGTCGCACAAAGGGTGCGCCAATATAATTTGGCCCTGACGCTGTTACCGATGTATCAGGAGCACAAGGCTTTTTTCTACAGTCAGGCCAAGGATAAAAATGATGATCGAAAGGTCGCCTGCGATACGCTCAACAGGCCAAAGGAAACGGACGATATAACGTTCAATGGAACGTCTTATGACGTGCATATGAGAATGATCGATAGCCCTGTTGATTACGCAGCTTTGCGCAGACGCGTTGTGGCGGAGCTGGGCTTGACGGAAGAGGAATATGCCGCGGAAAAAGAAAAATATTATGCGGCAAATGAAATTTACGTTTCTGTGGAGGCAGGAGATTTGGCGGCACTGAAGGCGTATAAGGGGGATTTGAAACGCCGCGACGTTCTGGGCCGCAGTCTGCTGGATATTGCCGGTGCTTTCTCCGATCCGGAGCATCCGCATCACGACGTATATATTTATCTGCTGCGCGAGGCGGGAGAGCCTGACAACATTTTTTCGGTTGCCTTGAAGTATGGCGCGGATTACCTCCGCCGTTACGATATTCCTTTCGATGCGCAGGAACTGGAGCGGCGCATGGCGGAATACAAAAAAAGCGTGGCGGAATAACGCCCTGAACCGACAAAAACTTAAATCCGTACTTTCTCCGGCACGATGGCTTTGGCGATTTTCTGGTTGTAGCTGGCCATTTCCGCCGCGCTGATGCCGTCGGGCGGGGCGAGCATTTGCATGGGGGTCAGGCGCGTGCCGTCGCCTTCCGCGCGGTTGATCGCGTTGGTCAGGCTGTATTGCACGATTTTGGCGAACTGGCTGAGGTTTTCGTCATGCGTGATGTAATGCGGCAGTTCGTGATAGCTTTTGATCATCGTCCATGACGGGATGAGCGGCTTGATCTTTTCCTTCCACGTTTTGCCGTCGCGCATGCGCCATTCCCATTTTTGCCTGGTCACGGCGGCAGAGATGAAGGCGCTGGTTGCGGAAAGCGCCTTGATGTTCAGGTTGCGCGCAAAGCGGGCGAAGAGTGTTTTCAGCGGACGCCAGATGCGGTTCTTGGCGCGGATGATGCGGTCGTTGCTGGCGACGAGATAGAGCGTTGTGAAACGGTCTTTTTCCTTCGTCGGGCGCGAGACGTTGCCGGTGGAGACAAGAGCGACCTCGTGCAGCACATCGCGTGCCTGATCGGCGGTATAGCCGATTTTCTGCATCATTTTCATGCTGGCGTTAAAACATTCCTGCGCCAGAATGGTGCCCGCGCTATAGGCGAAGAAGGTCACGTTGCGCAGGTTCTTTTTGGCTTCTTCCGGCGGCAGGGGCGTGCCGGTGATCTGCCCGTTGTCGTCGAGCGCGAAGTCTTTTGCGACCAGCGGCATGATCACGCCGCGCGCAAGATTCTGCGCCGGCTGGGAGGCGCGGCTGCCCGGCATGATGTTATAGGCCGCCATGTTGAAAATATTCGCAAGGCTGCTATGCGACCAGGCGTAAAGTTCTACGGGTTTGTCCGCATTGCGTACGATGTTCACGGCGGCAGGGGCGGGCGTGCTGCCGTTCGCGCCCATGGCCACGGGCTGCGCTTCCGCTGCGGCGACCATGTCATGGCCGGGGCGGTTTTGCATCATTTCCTCCAGCCGTTTCAGCGCGCCGGCGATATAGCCGGGCTGGCTGTCCGTTGTGAAATAGCCGGAGAGGAAAATGACGCTCGGCTTTTCAATGCGCAGATCGGTCAGGCTGATTTCGCGCAGCTGGGATTTGCCGTTCGCATCGCGGCTGCGTTGCCACAGTTTGGCCATGGTTTTGTCTCTTTCATCGGGTGTACGAAATGCCGCGACTATAGCCAAAGCGGGGCGGGCCGTCAATCCGTTATGAAAATATATGTCGAAACCCTGAAATGGCCCTTTTTGCGAAAAAGCTGGCCTTCGGGGATCAAAACGGTTATATTCTTATTATGATAAACGACGTGTCCCCATTCGCCTGCACGGCAGCCGCCTACGGCCAGCAGTATTCCCCCGCCGGGGAATAACGTTTTTCGCGTGCCTTTTGGCACCTTTTCCAGCAGCAAATTCGGTTACAATACTCACGGGCAAGGAGTGAGGGATAGCGCCATGAGCGACCATATCAACGACATTCTCAAAAGGTTCGAGCGGACATCGGACCAGTTTTTTTCCAAAGGCGAGTTCCGCGCCAAATTACGCTCGGGCAAGAAGCTGCGCATCAAATACGGCGTGGATGTGACGGCGCCGACCCTGCATATCGGCCATGCGGTCAACCTGTGGCTGCTGCGCAGCATGCAGAACATGGGGCACAAGGTGGTTTTCGTCATCGGCGATTTCACCACGCGCATCGGCGACCCCGACGGGCGCATGGAAACGCGCCCCGTGATTCCGAAGGAAGACATTGAACGCAACGCCGAGGAATTCATCAAACAGGCGCGCATGGTGCTGCGGTTTGACGATCCGGATCTCATCGAAATCCGCCGCAATTCCGAATGGCTGGATAAGCTGCCCATGCAGGAGTTCATGGCCCTGCTGTCCATGGTCACGCATAAACGCCTTTTGTCGCGCGACATGTTCCAGCTGCGCATCGCGGCGGAGCAGGACATCTACATGCACGAAATCCTGTACCCCGTGTTGCAGGGATACGATTCCGTGGCGATCCGGTCCGATCTTACTATCATCGGTTCCGACCAGCTGTTCAACGAAATGATGGGCCGCCTGTTTCAGGAACGCATGGGGCAAAAGCCGCAAACAATCATCACCACCAAAATCACGGCGGGGATCGACGGCAAGCTGAAGCAGTCCAAAAGCGTCGGCAACTACATCGGTCTTGCCCATACGCCGCGCGACAAATTCGGCCGCGTCATGAGCATTCCCGATGAACTGATCGAGGAATACTTCCGTATCTATACCGATATTCCGCTCGACGAAATCGACCGCATGAAGGACATGTTCAAACACAGCCCGCGCGAGGCGAAGCTGCGGCTGGCTTACGCCATCGTCGGCCGTTACCACGGGCACGAGGTTGCCGTGGCGGAGCGCGAATGGTTCGAGCATACGGTTTCCAAGGGGCTGGTGCCGGAGGATATTCCGGAACTGGCGATCCTGAACCCGCGTCAGGAATTGCAGGAGCTGGTCTTCAAGGCCCGCCCCGGCAAGAGCAAGAGCGATTCCCGCCGCCTGATCAAACAGGGCGGGGTGGAGATCAACGGCGAGAAAAAGCAGGACCCCGAAGAGCTGCTGGTGCTGCGCACCAACGATGTGCTGAAGGTGGGCAAGCGCAACTGGTTCCGTATCGAGGTCGTGCATCTGAACGAGCTGGATACCGAAAACCTGCACATGACGCCGATGCGCATCGAAGACGTGGACATGATCCAGCAGTTCCTGCCGGAATGGGAGATCGTCAAGCATCTCAGCCGCCCCATGCCCGCCAAGCTGATCGGCGAGATCGCGCGCGATGTTTTCCGCCGCATCCTGTTGCAGCCGGAGCCGAAGGACGACTGGCTGTGGCGCGTCTCGACCAAAAAGGATCCGGACAAGATCATCGGCGTGGCGCATTTGCGCCGCGACGGCGATACGGCCAAGCAAAGCCTGTGGATCGACCCGCAGGAAAAAGGGCAGGGCTATGCGCGCGAGGCCATCGGCGCCGTGACGGTGCAGGCCTTCAACTCGCTCAACTTCGACCGCATGATCTTCGAAGGCGCGCTGCCCCATGCGGGCGAGCCGCAGGAGCTGGAATTGCTGAAGGAACATTTCATGTTCATGGAGGAAACCTTCCGCAACCGCGAAAACCCCGACGGCATTTTCGGCTTTACCAAGGACGGGTGGGAACGCATGAAGGAATGGTGGCTGAAATACCGCCATGACGCCAACCTGCCCAGCAAACGCCGCCACCACGAGGCGCGGCTCGACAAGATCGAGGACGCGCACGAGGAACGTCTGGAAGACATCATGGAGCGTCTGGAAGCCAAGCGCGAAATGAAAAAGGAAATGGTGATCGAGGAAAATCTGGAGCAAAAGCAGGAGGAGCTCGACCGTCTTGCAAAGGAGCGGGAGGATATCGAGGTCGAGCACGCGCGCAGAATGGCGCTGAAGGAGGCCATGGCCAAAACCAGCCCGCCCAAGCCGCCCAAGCCGAAACTGCCCAAGCTGCCCAAATTGTCGAAGCCCAAACCGACGGGAAAGGTTTAGGCTGTGGCGGCGCTGGAAACGGCACGGTTGGTGCTGCGCTCCATTGCGCGGACGGATGCGCAGGCGATACGGAAACATTTCCCGCATTGGGAGATTGTGAAATATCTCACCTCCGCCGTGCCGTGGCCCTATCCCGACGACGGGGCGGAAAAATATCTGGATACGTTTTTGCCCAAGGTGGCCGCCGGCATCGACCATATCTGGGGCATCCGGCTGAAGGCGCATCTGGGTGACACCTTGCGGGACGAAGTCATCGGCATTGTGCATTTCCACGGCGCGGATCCCGCCGACCCCGAGGATGTGCCGACGCGCGGCTTCTGGCTTGCGCGCGAACATCAGGGGAAGGGATATATGACGGAGGCCGTTTTCGCCGTGAACAGCTATATTTTCGACGTGCTGGGCGTGCCGCGGCTGGTCATCAAAAACGCGCGGGACAATATCGGCTCCCGCCGCGTGAAGGAAAAAACGGGCGCGGTGCTCATCGGCGTGGAACCTTCTGCGGGCAAATACCTTGGTGATTATGCCGAGCAGGAAGTCTGGGAACTGACGGCGGAAAATTTCCGCCGCGCCAGAGACGCGGCGGGCAAGACAGGGCAGGGCGCGACATGAAAACGATTGACCGCATCGAAACGCAAAGGCTGATCTTGCGCCGCTGGCGGGAGGAAGACCGCGCGCCCTTTGCCGACATCAATGCCGATCCGAAGGTGATGGAATATTTCAAATCGCCGCTGACCCGCGCCGAAAGCGACAGTTTCATCGACAGGATCGAAAATGTGTTCGAGCAAAACGGCTACGGCTTCTGGGCGGTGGAGGAACGCGGCAGCGGAAAATTGCTGGGCCTCACGGGGCTCGCGCCCGTTATGTTCCAAGCTTCCTTTACGCCCGCGGTGGAAATCGGCTGGCGCATCGCTTCCGACAGCTGGGGCAAGGGCTATGCGCCGGAAGCCGCGCGCATGGTGCTGGATGTCGGCTTCCATCGTCTGCGTTTGCCCGAAATCGTGGCCTTTACCGCCGTCATCAACAAAAACTCGCGCCGCGTGATGGAAAAACTCGGCATGACGCAGGATGTGGCGGCCGGCTTCGACCATCCCAACCTCCCCGAAGGCCACATGCTCCGCTCCCACGTCCTCTACCGCATGAAAAGCCCGGTTAATCATGTGATGTGATATCTTGCGGTAAAGATATGCAGGGCTTGCGCCGCGCATTTACGAAGGCGTATGGTGATTTTGATGACGTTCTTATTGGATTGGGTGCCGGTGTTGTGTTCGAATATCTATAAATAGTTTGGGGGCTCGATGGCAGATGAAGCTTTAAAGTATCCGTGCACATTCAGATCGCGCAAAGAAGTGTTCTTTCTGGTCGATTTCTTTGTCTTGTTTATTATATGTTTGATTGTATATCTAGTGCAGGGGTGGATTTTTAACTTATATTACATCAATGGCAGGGTTGAATACCTCAGCAGAAACGTCATTGCGTACGCATCCGTTCCGGCATTCTGGAGTTCTGCCATATGCACATATTTCTTCAGACTCACAGTTCGGGGCGGCCGGTCGGTTTTTGTCTTTTCTATAGCGATGGCGTTCTTGGCCGCGCTTTTCTTTCTGATATTTATTGGCGGCGCAGACGGGACGTACAATTCGTATTATGGTCCTCTTATCTACAAAGGTAGCCCCACTTTGCTGGGAATGAGTGTTCGCCTATTCAATCCGTACGTCGCTTTCGCATTGGCCTCTTCTATATACCTAATTTTTCAACGCATGAAGAGGCGAAAGCGTTAATGGCAATGGCGTTGTTATATACATTTGTTGAAGAGGCCGCTGTGTGGCCGGTTTTCCCACTCCGTCATGAATGACCGGAACCTCAGGCATCCATGCCTGTACAGGCCAAAACGGCCTGTTTTTCTCGTTAAATTTCAGATGGTTCGACAAATCCAAAGATTTGGAGCGGGTGACGGGAATCGAACCCGCACAGCCAGCTTGGAAGGCTGGAATTCTACCATTGAACTACACCCGCGTGCCGGAAGATATGGCTAGACCTTACCGCCAAGAAAACGCCTTGTCCAGACGTAAGATAAACGCTTGAACTTGCGCATATAATTGGCCGTCTGCGCGGTGCCGCTTACCTTTGCGCGGCGCAAAGAAGCGGCCTTGCCTTGTGACGGGCCGGCGAAAGGCGTGACATGCCTGCGGGGCCGACGTTAAAAGCAAAGATGAAACAAACAGCGGCAGGCAGGGGCATGCAAAAATTTTTTATACCTTTTTTATTTTCTGTTGCGCGGTTGGTTGTCTCTTTTCCTGCTCTGGGGTTGCAGCCTGCTGGCATATGCGCAGCACAACAAGCGCGAGGAGAGGGGGAGGCGTTGCTGGCAACAAAACAGGTGACGTGGCGGAAGAAGGATTGAGTCGGCCTTGGGGCGGGCTTTTGCCAACATATTGTTTTAAAACAAAAATCTATCTCCGCATTGAGTATTCATAATATTTAGGTTATATTATTTCAATCGGCCTTCCGGATAAACGGCGGTGGGCGTATAAGGTGTACGTGATAAAAAAGAAGCCGCGCAAGGCGGCTCAGATGAAAAAACAAAACCAAAGCCAAAAACGGGTGTGTGATGACAGAGATTTATGACGGCGGCGCGACAGTCACGGAAGAGTACAAGCTGTACCAAGGATTGGACCGCATTTTCGAACAGGTGCAAAGCCTGCCGACGACGCGCGACATGAAAAACGGCCTCGGTCTCATGGTGCTGGAAATGGATCTGGCGCTGAAGGCTTTTGAAGACGGCAACGTTGCGAACGCCATCGATCACCACAAAAACATGTTGCGGTATTCCCGCGCGGTTTTGGGCGATACCGACACGCTCACCGGCCGCAGCGAAGCCGCGAAGGCGGCGGAAGCCAAAAACGTCATGACCGATGTGCGTATGCTTTGCGCAAGCCTGATGACCACGGGCAGCATCGTCACGGGCGATGTGACGGCAGAGGCGGCGGCAAAACAGCCGTGGTCCGAAACGCTCGGCGCGATTGCCGAAGCCTATCGCAAACAACAGGCCGACAGCATTGCGCAACTGCGTTTGATGAGCGATGCCGAAACCAAAGCCTCTATCGAGGCCGCGCCCGTCGCGGAAGCCAAAACGCGCGCCATGCGCGAACCTGTCCCCTTTATCTTCGCCCATGCATCCGTGCCGTCCTTTACTGTTGCGGGCATGGAAGAGCGCCAGCCCCCCGGCGTGCTGGAAACCAGATGGGCGCGCCGCGAGTATAAAAACCTCGCTCTTGTACTGGAGGGGATCACCAAGCCGCAAAAAGGCACTCCCAAATATTCCGCCGCGCGGCGCGAGGCAACGGTGGCGCTGGCCTGCCTGAAGGCGATCAACCGCCGCGAGCTGGCCATGGGCGAACGCCAAAGAAGCGGCGGCGATGTCCGCCATGCGGAAGAACACGGCGAAGTGCGCGAATATGCCGCCCGCCTGCAAGACTATATGACCCGCCTGAAGAAAAACGACGATGTTTCCAAAGGCGCGAAAATGAACCTGAAGCGCTTTGGCCTGCCCGCCATGACGGCGGCGCGGGGGCTGGAAAAGACCTTGAAAGCGCCGGGGATTCTCTCCCGCGCGTTCCGCAGCGCGCTGTCCTTCGGGGCGGCGGTGCTGGGCAAAAAAGCGCCGCAAGCCGCTGTTTCCAGACCGGAAAAATATGTTCCATAAATTCTGTTGACGGGCATGGCGGCGGATGGTAAAAATGCGCCCCATGATGGCTAACGCACCCATATTCATGGCGATCATCGCCTCTATGACTCTCGCCTGGACGGCTCCGACCTGGTGGCGCTGAGCGCCTGCCTGTTATCCGGCGGTCTTTGAACCGCATTTCCCGCTACATCGCAGCCTTTTTATTCAACCGGAGCCACCGTTATGTCCCGCGTTTACCGTTCGCAAAACCCGCATCATATTTTCAATTCCCGCGATGAAATCGCGGAACATCTGCTCGCCAAAATCGCCAAGAGTCAGGGCGGCAAGACAGGCACGGAGCTGGAGCTTTTCGTCACCACGCCCGAAGGCGCGCCGCCGAGCTTTGACCAGATCGAAATGCTTTTCGACCATATCGCCGCCCGCGTGCCCGGCGCGACGCGCGCGGAGGAAAAAGGCCGCACCGTGGGCCTTGTCCTGCTGCAAATCGGCGATATCTCGCTGGAACCGGGCGGGCAGGTGGAACTGTCCACCAAGCCCTGCGCCGATCTGGCCGAACTGGAATCCTGCAACCGCCGCCTGCGCGATCTTTTGAACGCCGCGGCGGATTTTTATGGCCTGAAGGTCGAAGGCGCGGGGCATAAACCGGCCTTTCTGGTGGCGCATGACATGCCGCGCTCGCGCTTTCGCGCCTATTACGGCTATTGCCGCGAACAATACGGGCCGCGCGCCGAAGCGCTGATCAAGACCATGAAATCCTGCTGCGGTTTGCAGGTGAACGTTGATCCGATGGGCGATGATTTTCATGAAATCTACCGCGCGCTGCTGCTGGTCGATGTGGCGGAAAGCCTTGCCGCGCGCAGCCCGCGTCAACAGCGCCTGCACGATACCTATGCCGCGCTGGCGCCGGAGCAGATGACGCCGCTGTTTGAAACCCTGACGGCGCGCAGCAACGAAGCAGTGGTGGGGCATATGCTCGACCGCCTGCTGACGCTGAAAATTCCCTTCGTTCCCGATGCCGGCGCGGCGGAAGGATTCAAATCCACCAAAACGGTTTTCGGCCACACGCCGCGCGTGGGCGATTTGCTGCATGCGGGGCGGCTGACGGCGGAGGTGCTCGACAACGCGCTCAGCCTGCAACTCACCATGCCGAATTTGCGCCGTCACGGCGTGCTGGAAACCCGCGCGCCCGACAGCATGGATGATCTGGACAGCCTGATGCAGGTCAGCCGCCGTTATCACGGCTTTGCCTATGACGCGCAAAAACGCGCCGCGCTGCTGGCGGATTTTGCGGCGGTGGACGGGGAAAAGCTGAAGCGGGTTTTCCTGCGCCGTTTCGACATGCCGGAAAAAAATCTGATGGCGGCGGATATCGGCGGCGGCAAAACCGTGGCCGATCTGATCGCCGCCGTGCGCGCGGATATGCCGCAGCCCGTGGCCGCGCCTGCGCTGGCGGCACGCCAATCCTTCCCGTCGCGCAAGCGGCCGGCGCGTTAATACATTAAGGCGTTTTGCCGAAGCCTGAACGCTTAGCGGTGCGGGCGGTGATGACGGTCGCGGCGGTGGTCGTAACGGTCGTGACGGTTGTGGCGGTCGTAACGGTCATAGCGCGGCGCGTTCCAGTGACGGTCCACATGATGATGGTGGTGGTTGTCTTTCAGCGCTTCGTGCACGATGATCGCAAAACCGACGGCGGCAATCACATCCGTCGGCGTGGCGGCGCGGTAAACCGGCGTGCGGTAGCTGCGATGCGCATAGGCGGTCTGGCGTGCCAGACGGTTTTCCAGCTGCGCCGTTTCGGCCACGCGGTTGCGGAAAGCCTGCATCACGGAAGGGCTGTTCAGGTTATAGGCGCGGGAAACGGTTGCGTAACCGTCGTTGTGCAGGGTGAATTCCAGCCCGACATGCTGGCCCGTTTGCGTGACAATGCCCGAGCTGAAGCCGCGGCCTGCGCGGTAATAGGCATCCTGAACCCCCAGATCATAGGCAACCTGATTGATGGCGGATTGCGTGACATAGCCCGTGTTATAGGTGGCCGTCGCTTGCGGAACGGTTGCGGGATAAACCGGTACGGTTTGTGCCTGCGCGGCATGGTTCAGGCCCAGCGTGCCGGCAACGGCGAGGGCAAAGGCGGCGCTAAGGGATCGCAGTTTCTTGTTCATCGGGCTTCTCCTGTAAGACTGTGGGGTCATTATTCATACGGCACGGGGACGGTCAAGCGGTATTATGTGATATTTCTTATTGAAAATATCGGGCGCGGCTCTAGAATGGAGCCTCTGACACCCCTTGACCAGAAAGGAAGCCGCAAAAGGCATGGCGCCCCGCAGGCCAAAAATCGTTTCCGGCGGAATCCCCGACCTGCCGCAGGAGGAGCTGCTCGCCCGCGCCTTCAAGGTCAAGCGGGTGGGGCTGGCCACCGACGGCAAGTTGCATTTTGTGGAATCCATGCATATCGACCGCGTCCAGCCCGACCGCGGCATGGATGCCGATGCCCCCCATGTACGGGAAATGGCCAAGGGGTTGAAACCCCTTGTCACCATGTCCACCACGCACCGCAGCGCATTGCCCGGCTATTTCACGCCGAGCGTCAAGGAAGTGCTGGCGCAAATCCCTGCCGATCTGCTGGATCAGGTCGTGGCCTATCGCATCGAATACGGCGGCAAGGGGGAACGGGCGAATACCGACTGCGGCCGTACCACGCTGTACACCGGCACGCTGCCCGACCATATCGCCAAACAACCCGTTGTTTTAAATGGTATAATTTACCGCCCGCCGGAGCCGCCGCCACCGCCGCAGGATATTCCGGTCATGAAACCCATCCGTCTGAAGCCGCGCCGCCCGGGGATGTGAGGTTCAGGTATGTGACGGCGGGGCGCGGTTAAAACTTGCGCGATTTTACCTAAACGTGATAGTTTCGGGATATGCTTCCCGGCAGACGAGAGGGCGGTTTATTGGCAAAAAAACATGCATCCGAAATCGAGCAAGAGCTCAAAATTTCTCTGACAAGAGAAGACCTTGAAAAGGTTTTTGCATCCTTTGCCAAAGATGTGAAAAAGACGGATATTCGCCATAAATTCCTGCCGCGCGATTATTACGATACCGAAGATCTGGCCATGCAGGCCGCCGGCGTTTCGTTGCGCGTGCAATACAAACCCGGCAAGAACGGCACGCTGGGCAGCTACGAACAAACCGTCAAATTCGCCCTGACGCCTGACGGCGCGGCCGATGCCGAGGCGCTGTACCGCAAGGAATGCAAGGATATGCTGGACAAAAACCGCCCCGATATGGCGCGGGTGGCGGACCCTGAAGCGGTTCAAGTAATTAAACCATTTAAAAACAAAGAGTTAAAACATATTTTTACAGCGGCAATTGAGCGCCGTTATTTCAATGTTGCGGCCGGAAAAGGCAAAAAACGGGGCGAGGTCGAACTGGCCTTTGATGTCGGCAAGATCACGCTGCCCGATGCTGCGGGGGTGGAGCAGCCCTTGGCGGAAATCGAAATCGAGATCAAAAAGGGCAGCCCCAAGGCCATTGCCGCGATCAAGGAAAAGATTTTCAAAATCGCCCCCGGCGCCCGCGTACAACGCGAAGACAAATCCGCCCAAGGCAGCCGCCTGTACCGCACGACCTGCAAACAGGCTAAAAATCTCTAAGAAAATCTCTGAATGAGATGGGGTTATATCGCGCAAGCTAAAGTGATATTTCAGGTTTCTGGCGCGCGTCGGTAATCCCGTAATGTATCATGTTTCACATGAAACATTTTTATTAACTTATTGATTCATATAAAAATAATCATAAATTCTTGATTTTTTGGGTAGGCGGGGGCGGCGCAGGGGCTTTGGCAGAGGACGGCAGAGGTCTTGTTTGGACGGGCGGCAGCCTTTCGGCAAGGTGGCGGGGCATCCGCCGCCGGTCGGGCGCGCGCCGTCGCGGGGATGGCGGGGAGGCGGCTGTCGCGTCTCCTTGCCGGCGCGAGTGACTTCCTTGTCGCGGCGCGACGGGTTTCCTTCCCGCGGCGCGACGGGTTTCCTTCCCGCGGCGCGACTGAAGGGGCAGGCGCGGGGGTTGAGGGGCGGTTTATGTATTTCATAGCGCAAAACGGCAGGCGCTGCCGCCCTGCGGGGCGGGCGGCGGTTTTCGGTATTTTTGTTACATTTTTTCCTTTGCATTTTGCGGGGGCTGATATATAAATCTGCCATCGTTATTTTCCCTACATGATGATTGACCAGCCGCTCCGGAGTTTCGGAAGCGCGGGGTCTCGGGAAGAAAACGGGCAGACGTGAAAGGATGCCGCATAGGAGCGTAGCTCAATTGGTAGAGTACCGGTCTCCAAAACCGGGTGTTGTGGGTTCGAGTCCCTCCGCTCCTGCCATCCTTTTCGACACAAAACGGTGAGCGATCACCCCGACAAGGACGGCAGCAGCATGGCGAAAGACATTGTCCAGTTTACGCGCGAGGTCAAGCAGGAAGGCCAGAAGGTCACCTGGCCGACGCGTAAGGAAACCATCACCACGACGGTTGTCGTTTTCATCATGATCGGGATTTTTTCCGTGATCCTGATGCTGTCCGACTGGATCATTTCGGCGGCGATTGAATTTATTCTCGGGCTCGGCACCAGAATTTAAACGCATACAAGAATTATAAGTTAAAGACAGGATACCTCAAAAAATGGCAACGCGTTGGTACGTACTGCATGTTTACTCCGGCTTTGAAAAGAAAGTCGCAGCCTCCATTCTGGAAGCGGCGCAAAAGCGCGGGCTGGAGAAAGACATCGAGGAAGTGATGGTGCCGACCGAAGAGGTTGTCGAGGTACGCCGCGGCCAGAAAGTGAACGCGGAGCGCAAATTCTTCCCCGGCTATGTGCTGGTGAAAATGAACATGAACGACGAGGCATGGCACCTTGTCAAAAATACCCCGAAGGTGACGGGCTTCCTCGGCGCGGGCGGTACGAAACCGCAGCCGATCTCCGAGAGCGAGGCGCAGCGCCTGATGAAGCAAATGGTCGAGGGCGCCGAGCGTCCGCGTCCGTCCGTTTCCTACGAAGTGGGCGAGCAGGTCAAGGTTTGCGACGGCCCCTTCAATTCCTTCAACGGTACGGTGGAGGAAGTGGACGAAGGCAAATCCCGCCTCAAGGTGCTGGTCTCCATCTTCGGCCGCTCCACGCCGGTGGAACTGGACTTCAGCCAGGTTGAAAAAACCTGATTATTGTCTTCACGTAACGGAAGGTTTCAGGCGCATACGCGCCGCACCACATGGAATGGATTGCAGATCCGACGGCATGGGCCGGTTTTCTGACCCTCGTCATTCTCGAACTTATCCTTGGCATCGATAACCTTGTCTTTATCGCCATTCTGGCGGGCAAGCTGCCGGCAAAGCAGCGCGACGCCGCGCGGCGTATCGGTCTTTTTCTTGCATTGCTGATGCGCATTGTGCTGCTGTTCACGATTTCGTGGATGGCGCGGCTGACCGATCCGCTGGTCGATATGTTCGGGCGTTCCTTCTCCGGCCGCGACCTGATTTTGCTGGGCGGGGGCGTGTTCCTTTTGTTCAAGGCGACGATGGAAATCCACAGCCGCCTGGAGGGTGCGGGGCACCACGCCGACAATCCCAAATACAAGCCGCGTTTCTGGATGGTGGTCGCGCAGATCGTCGTGCTGGATGCCGTTTTCTCCCTTGATGCCGTCATCACGGCGGTGGGGATGACGGAACATCTTTCCATGATGGTCGCAGCGGTGACGGTGGCGATTTTCATCATGATCCTGACCAGCCGTCCGCTGACGCTTTTCGTCAACCGCCACCAGACGGTGGTCATGCTCTGCCTCGGCTTCCTGCTGATGGTCGGTTTCGCGCTGGTGGCCGAAGGCTTCGGCGTGACGATCCCGAAGGGCTATCTTTATGCCGCCATCGGTTTTTCCATCATGGTGGAGGCGATCAACCAGTTCGCCCGCGTGAAAATGAGCCGCCGCGTGCTGTCGAGCAAGAACCTACGCCTACGCACCTCCGACGCGCTGCTGAAAATTCTCGGCGCCAAGCCGGTGGAGGATATTTCCGAAGCGCGCGAAGCCAATGCGCTGTTGCAGGAAGCGGGGCGGTCCAAGGTGCTGAGCACTTCGGAAATGCAGCTGCTGCAAGGCGTGCTGAACCTTTCCGCGCGCCCCGTGCATACGATCATGACGCCGCGCATCGAGATTGAATACGTGAATATTCGCAAGCCGCACGAGGAACTTTCCGCCGATATCGCGGCCATGCACCGTTCCCACATTCTGGTGGTGGACGGAGAGCTGGACAACGTGCTGGGCATTTTGCACAAGGATGATTTCATCATCGACTATCTGCAAAACGATAATACGCGGCTGACGCCCAAACTGCTGCACGAACCGCTGCTGGTGCAAAAGCGCACCTCCGTGCTGACCTTGCTGGAAATCTTCAAAAAGCAGCCGATCAATATCGCCGTGGTCATCGACGAATTCGGCGGGGTGGAAGGCGTGGTCACGCACCTTGACGTGCTGGAGGCCATTACCGGCGAATTCCCCGATATCGAGGATTCCGGCGAAGTGCTGATCGCGCGGCAGGAAGACGGCAGCTATCTGGTGGACGGCATGGCCTCCATCTACGATGTGCGCAGCGAATTGCAGATCGATTACGAACCCGACGGCCGCTTTGCGACCATTGCGGGGCTGGTGCTGCACGAGCTCGGCCGTTTCCCGCAGCAGGGCGACAGCATGGAATGGTGCGGCTGGATGGTGCATGTGGAGCGCATGGACGGCCGCCGCATCGACCGGATCCGCCTGACCAAAATCGAACACGACGCGGACGGGGATACGGCGTAATCACCTTGCGGCTCTGACGGCAGGGAAGAAAGGCAAAATCAGTCTCGTCTGGTATATCTGCTTCTTGTTGACTTGGTTATATTGGCAAGAGTTCCTGCAAACGCCGATAACATGATCGGTAAAAAAACACCCACCATCACCCACTTTGCGATCTGGTACTGCCATGATGTAAACCGCGGGCTGCCGTCTGCATTCAATATAAACCCATGCAGCCAATCTGTATAAGATGTATAAATCATCCACACACACGCAGCCGCGGCCAGTAAAGCGCATCCTATTTTGCGCAAAGCATAAAATTGCTTAGGATTTGCATCAAAAAAATCTGACCATCCTCTTGTCATCCACCAAATGAAGGGAACGCTTAAAATAAACATTGTAACTCCAGACAAAGCCGACAAAGCAAGATAATAGCTATGCAGAGCATTCTTAAGTTGACTCAAGTCAAGCTGAACTGGGGTTGAAGTTAATCTAAAATGAGCCAACCACGCCAATAATGCTTGATTATTATATATAAACGCATCAGACATAGATCTATCCGCACTAAATACGGATAGAAGCGCCGTTATAACGAGCGGAATGCCATAGAGACACCCAGAGATAAAAAGGTATCCCTCTACAAGACTGTAATAGTTTATAGGACTTTCTTTATTTTTCAAGTTTATGAAGACTTTTCTGTACATATAAGTCTGTATCAAAATAATGCAGAAAAATACGTAGTGATATCCAAAACCATACTTGGCAAAAAGGGCAATAAAAGCAATTTGAACCGTGCCCAAAAAGCCGCAAAGACCGAGCGCGGCACCGGAAAAAATATGTTTTCCCTCCGGATGCAAATAATTGCGATCACCCATAACAAACTTTTTCTCTGACATTCTCTTGTTGTATCTCTCTATGTTGTTATGCAGTGTCTCTTAATAACGTCGGCTCTCCGCTTCAGTAGCATTGCATATTATTATACCCGCTACCAGCATTGCGCACATACCCGACCGCGCCGGCGTGGAGTTGTTGTGCGGGTTTTTTTGAAATTCAAATCGACAGTTTTTTAAACATGTTGCCAAAGCGGGAGAGAAGGGGGGTGTTCTCCGGCGTTTCGGGGCGGGTGAGGGCGGGGGTTTGCACGGCTTTGCGCGCGCCGATATCGCGATCGCCCGCGCGGGCCAGCACGGCGTCTTTCAGGCTTTGCCAGTGCGGGTTTTTGCCGTCCAGCGCGACCTGTTGTCCCGCATAGGTGACGCCGTTGTGTTCCACCGCATTCACGATCAGCCGCGCGGCCAGATAGAACAGCATGGATGACGGCGGCGCGTGCATGGCAATGTCGGTCAGGGCGTGCAGGCGGGCCTCCACGCGTTCTGCGGGCGGCAGGCCCGCATCGTTCCATTTGGGTTTGCCGATTTCGTCAATCGGCGCGAAGGTATTATAGCTGCGCGGGCGCAAGTGAAAGGCCTTGGCGTGTTTGTCCGCCAGCGCCGCCGTTTCCTGCGGCGACAGGGCGGTGTAATCGATATTCTTCGGGTTGATGACGATGGCATCCAGCGACATGGAGGTCAGGTGGCTCAACCCGCAATAGATCAGGAAACCCGCATCGTTCATATCCGCCGCGCGCTGCACATCGGCCTTGGTCAGCGTGCCGCGTTGCAAGCCGCGCAGGGCGGCGAAACTGTCGGCGCTGTGTTCCGCGACATCGGGCAAATCGCCCGTGCCGCGCTTGGTGACGATATGGCCGAGTTCGTGGTCGAAGGTGTAATGATTGGCCTTGTCCGCATCCGCGCCAAAGCGCATGGAAGGGGCGGAGGGATGCATGAGCAGCACATAGCCGCCCGCATGTCCCGGAATGGCGCAGGCGCGCTGGTTGTCGAACATCGGCTCCACCAGGCGGTCCCATTCCACCGTGCGCAGCCTTTGCGCGATGGCCCATGCGCGCAGCCGGTGCTTCGCATCGGGGTCATCCCCGTTGATAAAGGTGACGTTTTGCGTCAAAGCGGGAAAATCGCGCTTGGCTTCCGCAACGGCGGCGTTGAAATCAAAGGGTTTTGCAGGTTTCGGGGCCATGGGGAAATGATATCATATTTTGAGCGGTTGCACGGCGGATTTTATGCGCTGGAAGATATTCGGTTTTTCCTCCGCACGGTGCAGGCTGTCGCTTTCCAGCGCCTTTTGCGCGCCGATGTCGCGTGTGCCGCTCTTGGCCTTGATGGTGTCGTGGACGTGCTGCCAGTGTTCGTTTTGGCTGTCGATTTTGACCTTGATATCGCCATGGCTGATCTCGCCGCTTTCAATCGCGTTGTTGAGAATGCGGGCGGCGATATAGAACTGCATCGTATCGGGTCTGGCCGTCAGGCAGACGTAGGAGAGGGCATGCAGCCGTTGCTCCACCGCGGTTTCGATATCGCCGTCGTATTGCGCCTGCATGCCCGCGCGGCGCACGGCTTGCAGGCTTTTTTCGGCCTTGGCGTCGGTTTCAAAACGGGCGGCGTGTTTTTGCGCGATTTTGATGATCGCCTTTTTGCTCAGGGAAATAAAATCCGTATTTTTCGGGTTGATGGCAACGGCATCCAGCGACATGGATGTCAGATGCGTCAGGTCCCCCGTGAACAGCATTTCCTGCCCGCGGCCGTCGGCCTTGTTGACGATGTCCTTTTTGTCCAGCACGCCTTGTTGCAGGCTGCGCAGCACGGCAAAGGTATCGGCGGCATGTTCGCGGTATTCGGTCGATTTGGTGGATTCATTGGCCAGTCCGCCGGGAATGACCAGATGCCCCAGCTCGTGATTGAAGGTGAAAAAGGCGCTTTTTTCCTTCTCGCCTTTGAAACCGTATTTTTCGGGCGCGCGCGTCACCGGCATGCCCAGCAGCTTGTGGTCCGTGCTGTTGGAGGCGGTGGCAAAGGCCACCTGATTTTCCATTTTATCCAGCAGCGCCTCGTATTGCGTCTTGCTGAAACCGGCTTCCTTGGCCCAGGCGAGCAGTTTTTCCGCCGCATCGGGGGCGGAGGTATCGATGAAGGTGACGTTCCGGGTTTCCTTGGGGTAGTCGCGCTTGGCTTCCTCGACCGCCTGGTCGAAGTTGAAAACAAAGCGGCTTTTTTGTACGCCTTGGCTGTTTTCGGGTTTTTCCGTCATAAAGCCCTTGCGCTTTGCCCCGCACGATACATAATCAATTCACCCCTATTATAGATGTGGCGGGTTAGGATCCGGTTAAGCGGCGGGGCCTGCGGGCGGCCACCGGCGTCTTTTTTCAATAAAAAATGTATTTTTCCCTTGCATTTCAGAGATTGGGCGGTATAGTGGCGCGCCGATGAATGCCCATGGCGGGTTTTCGTCGTCCGAATCTGTGGGAGGCCACGTCTATAAAGTCCATAGCAGCCGTACCACAACCCCTTGAATTATAAGGATATTTAAAATGGCAAAAAAGATCTCGGGCTATATCAAGCTGGTTGTACCGGCTGGTAAAGCCAACCCCTCTCCGCCGATCGGCCCTGCGCTGGGTCAGGCCGGTGTGAACATCATGGAATTCTGCAAAGGTTTCAACGCCCAAACGCAGGGCATGGAACCCGGCATGCCGATTCCCTGCGTGATTACGGTTTACGCAGACCGTTCTTTCACCTTCGTCATGAAAACCCCGCCCGCCAGCTACTATCTGGTGAAAGCGGCCAAGCTGCAAAAAGGTTCCGGCGCGGCCGGCCGTGATGCGGCCGTGGGCAAAGTGACCACCAAGCAGCTGCGCGAAATCGCGGAAGCGAAAATGCAGGACATGAACGCCGCGAACGTCGAAGCCGCAATGAAATCCATTGCCGGTACCGCACGCTCCATGGGCATTGAAGTAGTGGAGGGCTGATCGTCATGGCAAAAGTAGAAAAAGCAAAAAAACGTTTCCCCAAACGCCTGCGCGAGGTGCGCGAGAACCTTGACGCCACCAAGCTGTGGAGCGTGGAGGAAGCGGTCAGCTTCCTGAAGAAAAACGCCACGGCCAAATTCGATGAAACCATCGAACTGGCCGTCAACCTCGGCATCGATACCAAGCAGTCCGACCAGAACGTCCGCGGGATGGTTGTGTTGCCGCACGGTACGGGCAAATCCATCCGCGTCGCTGTTTTCGCCAAGGGCCCCAAAGCCGAAGAAGCGAAAAAAGCCGGTGCGGACGTTGTCGGTGACGAGGACCTCGCCGCCATGATCCAGAAAGGCGACATGCCTTTCGAGCGCGTGATCGCCACGCCGGACATGATGGGCGTTGTGGGCCGTCTGGGTCAGGTACTGGGTCCGAAAGGCCTGATGCCGAACCCGAAACTGGGCACCGTGACGATGGACGTCACCGCGGCTGTGAAAGCAGCCAAGGGCGGCGCCGTTGAATACCGCGCGCAAAAAGAGGGCATTGTTCACGTCGGCGTGGGCAAGGCCAGCTTTGATGACGCGAAACTCGTCGAAAACATCCGCGCCCTGATGGATGCGGTTGTGAAGGCCAAACCGGCTGCTTCCAAAGGGACCTACCTGAAGAAGGCCGCGCTGTCCTCCACGATGGGTCCGGGCCTGCGTCTGGATATTTCCACGCTGGTGGTCAAGGCAGCCTAAGACGAAAAGAATTCCTTCCCGCGTCCGCTTTCGGGCGGCGCGGGAAGGCGAACTACCCCGTCCGAGACTACAGGTGCGCGCAAGCGTTTAAATGCTGATCCGATCAGCGGCCGGTATAGACGAAGAACGCGAGTTTTAATGGCAAGTACTGTTGTTATGGCTCTGAGCTTCGGGACGGATACGAGTGGGATGCAAAAGATTGCCGCAAGGCGGTTGACGGCATCCTTCACGCAACCCGGATGAGTTTGGTTTTTATCGAACCATGCTCGCCATAACTAGAAGAAACGGAGATATCCGTGAATCGTGCACAAAAAGCAGAAGCTGTTGCTGAGTTGCAAAAAACATTCAGTGAAGTCGAAGCCGTTGTCGTGACCCAGAACGCGGGTCTGACGGCAGCGCAGGCGACCGAACTGCGTGTTCAAATGCGCAATGCAGGCGTCAGCTACAAAGTGTCCAAAAACCGCCTCGTTCTGCGCGCTTTGGAAGGCACCCGCTTTGAAGGCATTGGCTCCATGCTGAAAGGCCCCGTCGCACTGGCAACGTCGAGCGATCCCGTTGCTGCTGCCAAGGTTGCCGCCAATTTCGCCAAAACCAACGAAAAGTTCATCATCGTTGGCGGCGCACTGGGCGACAAAGTCCTTGACTTCGCGGGCGTGGAAGCACTGTCGAAACTGCCGTCTCTGGACGAGATGCGCGCAAGCCTGCTGGCAATGATCCAAACGCCGGCAACCCGCTTGGCCGTTCTTGCCCAGGCGCCTGCTTCGCAGCTGGCCCGTGTGACCAAAGCGTACGCCGACAAAGGCTGATTATACAGTCGGTTGGATACACAAACACAAAACGGTACTTGATACAAAAACACCTTTAAGGAGAACTAAAATGGCTGATTTGGCTAAACTGGTAGAAGATCTGTCCGCGCTTTCCGTACTGGAAGCCGCTGAACTGTCCAAAATGCTCGAAGAGAAGTGGGGCGTTTCCGCCGCTGCTCCGGTTGCTGTTGCTGCTGTTGGCGGCGCTGCTGCCGGTGGCGAAGCTGCCGCTGCTAAAGACGAGTTCGACGTTGTTCTGGCTGCTGCCGGCGACAAGAAGATCGAAGTGATCAAAGTCGTTCGCGAAGTAACGGGCCTGGGTCTGAAAGAAGCGAAAGACCTCGTTGAAGCTGCTCCGAAGCCGCTGAAAGAAGGCGTTGCCAAGGCAGAAGCTGAAGAGCTGAAGAAAAAGCTCGAAGAAGTCGGCGCGAAAGTTGAGCTGAAGTAATCATCAACCGTGATTGCTTTGGCAAAACAAGCTGCATGAAGTGCGGCGGCAGGGAAAAATTCCTGCCGCCCCTTCTGCTATCTTGAGCCAAGCGAAGATTGCCACCCCCTGCGCGGTTTCGTTTGGCTGAAGGTATCAGAAGAAAAAATACCTGCACTGGCACTAACCAAATTTAAAAGATCGGTTATTCGGTTGAATTGGTATCCGGTCTTGAGCATCGGGGTCTCCCCCCGGTTTATGTCGCAACGTAAACACATACGGGCACAAATAACATGAGCGCAAAGAAATCCATCCGTTCCCTCACCGACAGCAAAAGCTTTACAGGCAGAAAACGCATCCGCCGCAGCTTCGGCAAGATTCCCGAAGTCTGCGAAATGCCTAACCTGATCGAGGTTCAGCGTCATTCCTACGAAAAATTCCTGCAACGCGACGTGAAGCCGCAAGACCGCGCCATGGAAGGCCTGCAGGAAGTCTTCTCCTCCGTCTTCCCGATCAAGGATTTCTCCGGCCGCGCCGAAATCGACTTCGTGCGCTATGAGCTGGAAGAGCCGAAATACGACGTCGAGGAATGCCAGCAGCGTTCCATGACCTATGCCGCGCCCCTGCGCGTCACGCTGCGCCTGTCCACCTTCGACATCGACGAGGATACCGGCCTGCGCACCATCCGCGACATCAAGGAGCAGGACGTGTACATGGTGGACATGCCGCTCATGACCGACAACGGCACCTTCGTTGTCAACGGCACCGAGCGCGTGATCGTTTCCCAGATGCACCGTTCCCCCGGCGTGTTCTTCGACCACGACGGCGGCAAGACGCATTCCTCCGGTAAATACCTTTTTGCCGCGCGCGTCATTCCCTACCGCGGTTCCTGGCTGGATTTCGAATTCGACGCGAAAGACATTCTGTATGTCCGCATCGACCGCCGCCGCAAACTGCCGGTGACGACCTTCCTGCTGGCGCTGGACAGCGACGAGTCCGCGAAATACCGCGAGCGCCAGATGAAGGCCGGCAAGCCGGTGGATCCGACCAAGATCCAGGGCGTGTCCAAGGAAGAAATCCTGCACAAGTTCTATGACATCATTTCCTACGAAAAAACCAAGGACGGTTGGAAAACGCCGTTCGTGTCCGACCGTTTCCGCGGCGTGAAGCTGCGCTACGACCTCGTTGACGCCAAAGGCGGCAAGGTGAAAGTTCCCGCCGGCACGAAAGTGACCGCGCGTCAGGCCCGCAAGCTGGAAGAGGAAGGTCTGAAAGACATTCTCGTGCAGCCGGAAGAACTGGTGGGCGCCTATATCGCCAGCAACATCATGGATGACAGCACGGGCGAAGTGGCCTTTGAAGCCGGTGACGAGATCGACAACAAGTCCCTCGACAAAATCGAGAAAATGGGTCTCAAAACCCTCGAGGTGCTGGCGATCGACCACATCAACGTCGGCCCCTATATCCGCAACACGCTGGCCGCCGACAAGTGCCGCAACCGCGAAGACGCGCTGGTGGATATCTACCGCGTTATGCGTCCCGGCGAACCGCCGACGCTGGAATCCGCGGATGCGCTGTTCCGCGGCCTGTTCTTCGATCCGGAACGCTATGACCTGTCGCCCGTCGGCCGCGTGAAAATGAACGCGCGCCTTGAATTCACGACCGACGATCAGGTGCGCGTGCTGCGCAACGAAGACATCTTCGCGATCCTGAAAATTCTCGTGGACCTGAAAGACGGCCGCGGCGAAGTGGACGATATCGACCACCTCGGCAACCGCCGTGTCCGCTCCGTGGGCGAGCTGATGGAAAACCAGTGCCGCGTCGGCCTGATGCGCATGGAACGCGCCATCCGCGAGCGCATGTCCTCCGTCGATATCGACACGGCCATGCCGCACGACCTCATCAATGCGAAACCGGCGGCGGCTGCCGTCCGCGAATTCTTCGGCTCTTCCCAGCTGTCGCAGTTCATGGACCAGACGAACCCGCTGTCCGAGATCACGCACAAACGCCGCATGTCGGCGCTTGGCCCCGGCGGTCTGACGCGCGAGCGTGCCGGCTTCGAGGTGCGCGACGTGCACCCGACGCACTATGGCCGCATCTGCCCGATTGAAACGCCGGAAGGTCCGAACATCGGTCTGATCAACTCTCTCTCCACCTATGCGCGCATCAACCAGTACGGTTTCATCGAAAGCCCGTACCGCAAGATCGTGAACGGCAAGGTCACCGACGAAGTGGTCTATATGTCCGCGATGGAAGAGGGCAAATACACCATCGCGCAGGCGAACGCGGAGCTGGATGAAAAAGGCCAGTTCGTGAACGACCTCGTGTCCTGCCGCAAGGGGGGCGATTACATCCTCAGCCCGCGCGAGCAGATCGACCTCATCGACGTTTCCCCGAAACAGATCGTTTCGGTGGCGGCGGCGCTGATCCCGTTCCTCGAGAACGACGACGCGAACCGCGCGCTGATGGGCTCCAACATGCAACGTCAGGCCGTGCCGCTGCTGCGCTCCGACGCGCCGCTGGTGGGGACGGGGATGGAAAGCGCCGTGGCGCGCGATTCCGGCGCGGCGATCACCGCCGTGCGTTCCGGTATCGTGGACCAGGTGGATGCCGACCGCATCGTTATCCACGCGACGGAAGAAAAGGACAGCACCAAGTCCACCGTCGATATCTACAAGCTGAAGAAGTTCCAGCGTTCCAACCAGTCCACCTGCATCACGCAGCGTCCGCTGGTGAAAGTCGGCGACCGTATCGAGGCCGGCGACATCATCGCCGACGGCCCGTCCACGGATCTGGGCGAACTGGCGCTGGGCCGCAACGTGCTGGTGGCCTTCATGCCTTGGAACGGCTACAACTTCGAGGATTCCATCCTGATCTCCGAACGCATCGCGCGTGACGACGTTTTCACCTCGATCCATATCGAGGAATTCGAAGTCATGGCCCGCGATACGAAGCTGGGGCAGGAAGACATCACCCGCGATATTCCGAACGTGGGTGAAGAAGGTCTGAAGCATCTCGACGAAGCCGGTATCGTTTACATCGGCGCGGAAGTGAAAGCCGGCGACATTCTGGTCGGTAAAGTCACCCCGAAAGGCGAAAGCCCGATGACGCCGGAGGAAAAGCTCCTGCGCGCCATCTTCGGCGAAAAAGCGTCCGACGTGAAGGATACCTCTCTCCGCGTGCCGCCCGGCATTCAGGGGACGGTGGTGGATGTACGCGTCTTCTCCCGCCGCGGCGTGGACAAAGACCAGCGTGCCCTGTCCATCGAACGCGCCGAGATCGAGCGTCTGGCCAAAGACCGCGACGACGAGCGCCGCATTTACGAACGCGGTTTCTACAACCGCCTGAAGGAAGTGCTGGTCGGCAAAACCGTTGTGAAGCCGATTGAAGGCCTGAAAAAAGGCGACAAGATCACGGCCGAGCTGCTGGACGGCACCCGCAAGTCCGAATGGCGCGACATCGTGGTCGATAACGACAAGACGATGGCCGATATCGAAAGCATGGGCCAGACCTTCGATCAGGCGATCGAGGACCTGACGCAGCGTTTCGAAAACAAGGTCGAAAAACTGCAACGCGGCGACGAGCTGCTGCCCGGCGTCATGAAAACGGTGAAAGTCTTCATCGCGGTCAAGCGCAAGCTGCAACCCGGCGACAAGATGGCCGGCCGCCACGGGAACAAAGGTGTCGTGTCCAAGATCATGCCGATCGAAAACATGCCCTTCCTGGAAGACGGTACCACGGTCGATATCGTGCTGAACCCGCTCGGTGTGCCCTCGCGCATGAACGTGGGTCAGATTCTCGAAACGCACCTCGGCTGGGCTTCCGCCCGCCTTGGCAGGCAGATCGGCGATCTGGTGGACCAATGGCACAGCCTGACCGGCAGCGAGCGTGACGCGGTTGAAAAAGACCTGCATGCGAAGCTGGAAACCGTGTACGGCGAAAAAGCCTACAAGGAAGACGTCGCGACGCTGAAAACGGACGAGCTGATCGAAATGTGCGAAAACATTCGCGGCGGCGTGCCGATGGCAACGCCGGTATTCGACGGCGCGGTCGAGGCGGACATCGACGTGCTGCTCAGCGCGGCGGGCCTGTCCAACACGGGTCAGGTACGTCTTATCGACGGCCGCACGGGCGACTACTTCGAGCGTCCGGTTACCGTCGGTTACAAGTACATCCTGAAACTGCACCACCTGGTCGACGATAAAATCCACGCGCGTTCGATCGGCCCGTACTCCCTTGTCACCCAGCAGCCGCTGGGCGGTAAGGCGCAGTTCGGCGGTCAGCGCTTCGGCGAGATGGAGGTCTGGGCATTGCAGGCATACGGTGCGGCTTACACGCTGCAGGAAATGCTGACCGTGAAGTCGGACGACGTCGCGGGCCGTACGAAGGCTTACGAATCCATCGTGCGCGGCGACGATACGTTCGAGATCGGTATCCCGGAATCCTTCAACGTATTGGTGAAGGAACTCCGCTCCCTGGGTCTCAACGTGGATCTGAAGCAAAGCGTTGGCAACTGATTGAATAGAGAATTGGAGAATAACCATGAATGAAGTCATGAATCTTTTCGGTCAGGTGAGCGGCACGCAAAGCTTTGACCAGATCCGCATTTCCATCGCGAGCCCGGAACAGATCCTGTCCTGGTCTTACGGCGAGATCAAAAAGCCGGAAACCATCAACTACCGCACGTTCAAGCCGGAAAAAGACGGCCTGTTCTGCGCGCGCATTTTCGGCCCCGTGAAGGATTACGAATGCCTTTGCGGCAAATACAAGCGCATGAAGTACAAAGGCATCATCTGCGAGAAGTGCGGCGTTGAAGTCACGCTCTCCAAGGTGCGCCGCGACCGCATGGGTCACATCCAGTTGGCAGCGCCCGTGGCGCACATCTGGTTCCTGAAATCCTTGCCGTGCCGCATCGGCCTGATGATGGACATGACGCTGAAGGATCTTGAAAAAGTTCTCTACTTCGAGAGCTTCATCGTGATCGACCCCGGCATGACCACCCTGAAGCCGCTGCAACTGCTGACGGAAGAGGAATATGCGGATGCGCAGGACAAATTCGGCGAAGACAGCTTCAAGGCCGGCATCGGCGCGGAAGCGCTGAAAATCCTGCTCTCCGAGCTGAACCTCGAAGCGGAAAAAGCCAAGCTGGAGGAAGAACTCGTCGCCGCCGGCGGTTCCGATGCCAAGAAGAAGAAAATCGTGAAGCGCCTGAAGCTGATCGACGCCTTCCTCGTCTCCGGCACGCGCCCCGAATGGATGATCCTCGACACCGTACCGGTCATTCCGCCGGAACTGCGCCCGCTCGTCCCGCTGGACGGCGGCCGTTTCGCAACGTCGGATCTGAACGACCTGTACCGCCGCGTGATCAACCGTAACAACCGTCTGCGCCGCCTGATCGAGCTGCGCGCGCCCGACATCATTGTGCGCAACGAAAAACGCATGCTGCAGGAAGCTGTCGATGCGCTGTTTGACAACGGCCGCCGCGGCCGCGTCATCACCGGCGCGAACAAGCGTCCGCTGAAGTCGCTCGCCGACATGCTGAAAGGGAAGCAGGGCCGCTTCCGCCAGAACCTGCTCGGCAAGCGCGTGGACTACTCCGGTCGTTCCGTGATCGTGGTCGGTCCCGAGCTGAAACTGCACCAGTGCGGTCTGCCGAAGAAAATGGCGCTGGAACTGTTCAAGCCCTTCATCTACAACCGCCTGTCCATGTACGGTCTGGCCTCTACGGTCAAAGCCGCAAAACGCATGGTTGAAAAAGAACGTCCGGAAGTTTGGGATATCCTCGAAGAGGTGATCCGCGAGCATCCCGTGCTGCTCAACCGCGCGCCAACGCTGCACCGTCTCGGTATCCAGGCATTCGAACCCGTGCTGATCGAAGGGAAGGCCATCCAGCTGCACCCGCTCGTCTGTACCGCGTTCAACGCCGACTTCGACGGTGACCAGATGGCCGTGCACGTACCGCTGTCCATCGAATCCCAGCTGGAAGCGCGCGTGCTGATGATGTCCACCAACAACATCCTGCGCCCCGCAGACGGCAAACCCGTCATCGTGCCGTCGCAGGATATCGTTCTCGGTCTTTACTACCTGTCCATTGCCGTGGACGGTCTGGAAGGCGAGGGCATGGTGTTCAAGGACATCGGCGAAATCGAAATGGCCCTGTTCAACAAGGTCGTGACGCTGCACACCCGCATCAAAGCGCGCTTTGAGACGGTGGATGCCGACGGCAACGACGTGACCCGCATTGTGGACACGACGCCGGGCCGCATGATCATGGCGCAGGTGCTGCCCAAGCACCCGAACGTGCCGTTCGAGGTCATCAACCGCGTTCTGACCAAAAAAGACGTATCCAACCTGATCGACGTGGTTTATCGCCACTGCGGCCAGAAGGAAACGGTCATTTTCTGCGACCGCATGATGGCGCTGGGCTTCCAGCACGCATGCAAGGCGGGTATTTCCTTCGGCAAGGCGGATCTCATCATCCCCGAAGCCAAGACCGCGCTGGTCAACGAAGCCAAGGAACGCGTGAAGGAATTCGAGCAGCAGTATCAGGACGGCCTGATCACCAAAGGTGAGAAATACAACAAGGTCGTCGATATCTGGTCTTCCTGCACGGATGACGTGACGAAGGAAATGATGGAAGTCATCTCCAAGCCGGGTGAAAAGGGCTACATGAACGCCGTTTATATGATGGCGCATTCCGGTGCCCGCGGTTCCACCCAGCAGATCCGCCAGCTGGCGGGCATGCGCGGCCTGATGGCCAAACCCTCGGGCGAGATTATCGAGACTCCGATTATCTCGAACTTCAAGGAAGGCCTGACGGTTCTGGAGTACTTCAACTCCACGCACGGCGCGCGTAAAGGTCTGGCCGATACGGCGCTGAAGACGGCGAACTCCGGTTACCTGACCCGCCGCCTTGTGGACGTGGCGCAGGATGCGATCATCACCGAAGAAGATTGCGGTACGGAAAACGGCTTCACCGTGACCCCCGTCATCGAAGGCGGCGATGTGATCGTGCCCCTGTCCGAGCGCATTCTGGGCCGTACCGCGGCCAAGGACGTGCTGGATCCGCTGACGGATGCGGTTATCGTGCCGGCCGGCGAGATCATTGACGAAGTCACCTCCGAGCAGATCGAAACCGCCGGTATCGACTCCGTTCTGGTTCGCTCCGTCCTGACGTGCGAAAGCAAGGACAACGGTATCTGCGCGAAATGCTACGGCCGCGATCTGGCCCGTGGTACCGCCGTGAACATCGGCGAGGCCATCGGCGTTATGGCGGCGCAGTCCATCGGCGAACCCGGCACCCAGCTGACGATGCGTACGTTCCACATCGGTGGGGCGGCACAGCGTGGCGCGGCGCAGACCTCTGCCGAGGCTTCTTTCGAAGCGACGGTCGAGATCCGCCAGAAAAACGTGGTGACGAACTCCGAAGGCGTGCAGATCGTGATGGGCCGCAACACCGAAGTTGTCCTGCTGGACAGCAAAGGCCGCGAGCGCGCCAACCACCGTCTGCCCTATGGTGCCAAACTGCTTGTTGCCGACGGCGACAAGGTCAAGAAGGGCGCCAAACTGGCCGAATGGGATCCCTATACCGTGCCGATCATCACGGAAAAAGACGGTATTGCCGTTTACGGCGATCTGGTCGAGGGCGTTTCCATCCGCGACGAAATGGACGATGCCACGGGTATCTCCTCCAAGGTCGTGACGGATTGGCGCCAGCAGCCGCGCGGCGCGTCTTTGAAACCGCGCATCACGCTGACCGACAGCAATAACAAGGTCATCAAGCTGCCGAACGGTCTGGAGGCAAACTACTACATGCCCGTCGGCGCGATCCTGAACATCGAAAACGGTGCGCAGGTCAAGGCCGGTGACATTGTGGCGCGTATCCCGCGTGAAACGTCGAAAACCCGCGATATTACGGGTGGTCTGCCCCGCGTGGCGGAACTCTTCGAAGCGCGTCGTCCGAAAGACTTCGCGATTATCTCGGAAATCGACGGTCAGGTCGAATTCGGCAAGGACTACAAGTCCAAGCGCCGCATCATCGTCAACCCGACGGATGGCAAAGGCGAGCCGAAAGAATACCTGATTCCGAAAGGCAAACACGTGGCCGTGAACGAAGGCGACTATGTCCGCAAGGGCGACGCGCTGCTCGACGGCGCGATGGTGCCGCACGATATCCTGGCTGTGATGGGTGTCGAGGCGCTGGCCGATTACCTCATCAACGAGGTACAGGACGTTTACCGCCTGCAGGGTGTGAAGATCAACGACAAGCACATCGAGGTGATTATCCGCCAGATGCTGCAAAAAGTTGAAATCACCGATGCCGGCGACACGACGTTGCTGACGGGCGAGCTGGTTGACCGCGAGGAAATGGAAGAAATCAACGCACGTCTGGACAGCGACAAACGCATCGCCAAGGGCGTGCCGGTACTGCAAGGGATTACCAAAGCCTCCTTGCAAACCCGTTCCTTCATCTCCGCAGCGTCCTTCCAGGAAACGACGCGTGTCCTGACCGAAGCCGCGATCAACGGCAAGGTGGACAAGCTGATCGGCCTGAAGGAAAACGTGATCGTGGGCCGTCTGATCCCGGCAGGGACGGGTGCTTTCGTTCACAAGCTGAAGCGTATCGCCACCGAGCGCGATACGGCTGCGCTGGCGGCACATGCTGCCTCCATGCCGTTGGAAAACGACAACATGGCGGCACTGGAAGCGGAAGCCGAAGTGAAAAAAGACCGCGCCGCCAGCTAATCCGGCAAGCGTGCGTCTTGAAAAGAAATCCCCCCGTGCGGCTCCGGCCCGCGGGGGGTTCTTTTTCCCGCAGGGCGGGCGGATGATTTATGCGAGGCCGGAGGCATGAAAGAGCGGAGATCAGATACTACGGCGCAAAAACGAAAAGCGCAGGCCGAGATGTTCGAGCGCAGCTACCTTCAATGGAGCCTTTTGCGCGCGCTGGCTTTTGCCGAACGGGACTGGATTTTGATTTGCGCCACGTTGTTTTTGCTCAGCGAAACACGGGATTTCCTGACCGTCGCGGGTATGACCTGCATGGCGTTGGGCATTTTCATTCTCGCCCCCGTTTACGGGCTGTTTCTTTATCTGGCGGGCAAACGCATTTACCTGCGCGGCAAGGCGCGGGGCGTGATGCCCAAAACCGTCGCCGCCGCCAAAAAGATTACATGGCAGGCCAATGCCTGCGTTTTTCCCGCGATGCTCGTCGTCAGCGTGCTGGCGGTGAATTTGTATTACGACGGCTATCACAGCCTGACGCAATGGCTGGACAAGGCCGTAAAGACGCAGCAGGCATCCCCTTGAAAACGGGCGGCAAAAAAAGAGCGGCCCTGGCTAAAAGGCCGCTCTTGATGTGTGTGGAAGGAATAGTCCGGTCAAGTATTCGTCAGCGTTTGAAGGCGTTTTTCGCCTGCGTGCCGACGGTGGCGGCAGGGGCGGGCGCGGCTTTGTTTTCGTTGGCGGCGAAAAGCAGGTCGATGGCTTGCCGGTAATCCTTCGTCGCGTCGTTTTTCGCCTGCGCGAGGGAGCGGCCCGTTTCGCAAATCTCGATCACGGGGGACAGCGCCGCCGCATGGGTGGGGTTGCGGGCGACATAGGTCTTCAGGATACCGCCCAGATCGCGGCAGAAATCCTTCAGCTTGCCATCGCTGCCGTCGGGGCGCGTGCCATAGACGACATCCAGATATTGCCCGTTGTGATAGGCCGTATTGTGTCGCGCCAGCTTCAGCCGCTGCGCCCAGCCGTCCTGATCGGGCAGCAGGCCGTAATCGGCCAGCAGGCCTTTGACCGCATCGCGGCTTTCGGGATCGCGCAGCAGCGCATGGGTGAAGGGGACGGAGGACAGCGCGCCCAGCTCTCCCGCATCAAAGCCGCGCACCTCGATGCGCTTGCCCGTCGGGCGGCCTTCGGCATCGCGGATATTGCAGACCTTGAAGTCGGTATAAACAAAGCTTTCCGCAAGATCGTAATTGGAGCGGGTATTGAGCCCGATATTCTTCAGATCCGCAAATTTCACGGGCTTTTCCGGCCAGACAAGGTTTTGTTTGTCGTCGTAATAGAAAAGCATTTCGGTATCGAAAACATGCTGCGCGTGGCGACGGATGAAATCCTCGCCGTTTTTCGCTTCCAGCAGGCTGTCGGGAATGCCGCCGTCCTTGCCGAAGGCTTCATAGAAAGCCGCGCGGGGATGCGTATCCAGCCGCTGGTGTTCCTTGCCTTCGATAAAGGCGGGGTGATTGGCAAAAACGCCGAAGATCGCGCCCGTCAGCGCATAACCCGTGGTGAGCAGGTCGTAAAGATCGTCCGGATCTTTATAGCTGAGGCTGACCTGCGTGCTGGTGCAGAGCAGGGTGACTTTCAAAAACTCCGGCGCCTTGAACAGCCCCATGCCCGTGACCAGCCCGCGCGCGCGGTCGCGGTCCACCAGATTTTCTTTGGCGCTGTCCAGCGTGACAAAGGGCAGCAGTGCGCCGTCGCTGGGGATCAGCCCTGCGGCGTGGATAGCGGCTTTATATTCCTGCCATGCGTTTTTGATTTCGGCATTCAGCTGCGCCGTTTCCGTGACGCGGAAAGCCGGGCTGGCGTATTCCACGGCGCTGGCCATTTCCAGCTGCGGGTTCTGGCCGCGCGCCTTCAGGCTTTGCAAGAGGTCACTGCATTCCCGGGACGAAGCGGCAACGGGTTTGCCTGCGGCATCCTTGCGGTAAAGGTAAATTTCGGTTTCAAAGCCGATGTATTGTTTTTGAAGACTGTCGCCGTTGCCGCGGTAAAGCGGCACGACATCGTCGATGCTGTTGATACGGGTAAGGTCGTCGTTGCGAACGTCTGTCATTTTTTCCTGCCTTGCCCCCTGTGGCAACCCGATACGGGCGGGGGGCGATGGACGGCGGCATATGCCGGCGCGTCGTTTTATATGTATGTGGATGTTGGTTTGCCTGAGCCTGACGGCGCCCTGCGGTCAATCACACAGGGACGGGGACGGCATCATCACATTCGCATCGCGGCGGATGCGGCGGCGGAAAAGACTTTATGTATGGTGAAAAAGGGGGCTTTCATTTTGGTATCACACTCTCTGTATCGTAACTTGCCGGTTTCAACGGGAACCGCAAGTGACGTTAACCCCTGCGGCGCTTTAGCTTTTGGTAACGCGGTAGCAAGCTGATTCCATCAAATCCCGCGGCTCCGGCAAAGGAGCAGGTCTATCAGACCATAAACCTCATCTTTCTGTCAATTAAAAGGCGCAAGGTCCCAAAGTGACGGGAAAGCATGAAGTGGAAGACTGGACGACCCATATAGAAATTCGTTACGGTTGCTGCCTCTCGGCCCTGGCCGGATTGGCGAAGAATATGCCCGCCAGCCTTCCGAGGGGGAATATGGCGTGATTCACCCCTTGTTTCAAGGCCTATCTGCGCGGCAGCGGAGAATCGGGCCGACACAGGGGGTAAAGTGATGTGTAAAATGACGACGGGAGGCGGCGGGGGCTTTGCCAGACGGATAATTTTATTATAAAAATGAATATTTTTATGAAATAAAAACCTATAAACATATTCAAAACCCGCCGGCGCGGGGGCAAAAAGGCAGAAAACATAAAAATCCGAGGGATTTGTCACAAAAAGTGCTTGCCCGCCCTTTGTTCCATGATATATTGCGCACGCTCTAAGGATGGGCTGGTGGTAGACATTTTCAGGTCTAGACGCAGTCCGGTTTTTTAACCGTCTTCCACGGGAAAAGTGGAAGTTAGACTGATCAAAGATCAGTATCTTGCCGCGCATTTTCGACATGCATTCCGGCAAGGTTGTTTCCTTCTCATCCTCCAGACAGTTTAAGAATTAACTTTGTTGCAACAGAGAAGGGCTATCAATGCCAACGTATAACCAACTCGTACGCAAAGGCCGCATTCTGCAGGTCGCGAAAAAGAAAAACGCCGATTTGCAGGGCAACCCGCAAAAACGCGGTGTTTGCACACGCGTTTACACCACGACCCCGAAAAAGCCGAACTCCGCGCTGCGTAAAGTCGCCCGTGTTCGCATGGTGAACGGTCGTGAGGCAACCTGCTACATCCCCGGTATCGGCCATAACCTGCAGGAACACTCCGTTGTTCTGGTGCGCGGCGGCCGTGTGAAGGACTTGCCGGGTGTGCGCTACAAAATCATCCGCGGCGCGCTGGATACCCAGGGCGTTGACAAACGCAGACAGGCACGCTCCCGCTACGGCGCGAAACGTCCCAAGTAAGGTTTAAGGCGTGCGCCGCACGCGTTTAATAAGAGGTTTAAAACACTATGTCCCGTCGTCACTCTGCTAAAAAACGTGAAGTTCTGCCCGATCCGAAGTTCAATAACGTCGTTGTGGCAAAATTCATGAACTGCATCATGGAATCCGGCAAGAAATCCGTTGCCGAAAAAATCGTTTATGGTGCGTTCGACATCATCGCGTCCAAAACCAAAGCAGATCCGGTCGAATTCTTCCTGGAAGTGCTCGACAAAGTGAAGCCGAGCGTTGAAGTGAAGTCCCGCCGCGTGGGCGGTGCGACCTATCAGGTGCCGGTTGAAGTGCGTCCCGTGCGCGCGCAGGCCGTGGCCATGCGCTGGCTGAAAGATGCGGCTGCAAACCGCAACGACAAGACGATGGAAGCAAAGCTCGCAGCCGAGCTGATGGATGCCCACAACGAGCGTGGCGCTGCCGTCAAGAAGCGCGAAGACACGCACAAAATGGCGGAAGCGAACAAGGCTTTTGCGCATTTCCGCTGGTAATTTTGGTTTTAGGGAACAGAGTACAATATCATGGCTGAAGCGAAACAATATCCTCTCGAGCGCTACCGTAACATCGGCATCATGGCGCACATCGACGCCGGTAAAACGACGACGACCGAGCGTATCCTGTACTACACCGGTAAATCCCACAAGATCGGTGAAGTGCATGAAGGCGCCGCCACGATGGACTGGATGGAGCAAGAGCAGGAGCGCGGCATCACGATTACCTCCGCTGCGACCACGTGCTTCTGGCAGGATCACCGCATCAACATCATCGATACGCCCGGCCACGTTGACTTCACGATTGAGGTCGAGCGCTCCTTGCGCGTTCTGGACGGCGCCGTGACGGTATTCGACTCCGTTGCCGGCGTTGAGCCCCAGTCCGAAACCGTATGGCGTCAGGCCGACAAGTACGGCGTTCCCCGCATTTGCTACGTCAACAAAATGGACCGCACCGGCGCGAACTACTACCGCACCGTGGACATGATCGTTGACCGTCTCGGCGCCGTGCCGCTGGTAACCCAGCTGCCGGTCGGTACCGAAGCCGATTTCGTCGGTCTCGTTGACCTGCTGAAAATGAAAGCCATCATCTGGAAGGGTGATGACCTCGGCGCGTCCTTCTCCGAAGAAGAAATTCCCGCGGACATGCTCGAAAAGGCGAAAGAGTATCGCTCCCGCCTGGTCGAACTGGCCGTTGAAATGGACGATGCCGCAATGGAAGCCTATCTGGACGGTAAAGAGCCGGATATCGCGACCCTGAAGAAATGCATCCGCAAAGGCACGATCGCGTACAAATTCGTTCCCGTACTGTGCGGTTCCTCCTTCAAGAACAAAGGTGTCCAGACCATGCTGGACGCGGTGATCGACTATCTGCCGAGCCCGCTGGAAATGCCCGTGACCGAAGGCGTTCTGCCGGGTACGGAAACGGAAGCAACCCGCAAGCCCGACGCAAACGAGCCCTTCGCGGCGCTGGCGTTCAAAATCATGAACGACCCCTTCGTCGGCTCCCTGACCTTTGCCCGCATCTACTCCGGCAAACTGGAAAGCGGCTCCTACGTCCTGAACTCCGTGAAGGACAAGAAAGAGCGCATTGGCCGTATGCTGCTTATGCACGCAAACAACCGCGAAGAGATCAAAGTGGCATCCGCCGGCGACATCGTTGCGCTGGTCGGTCTGAAAGACACCACGACCGGTGACACGCTCTGCGATCCGGCCAAGCCGATCATTCTGGAACGCATGGAATTCCCCGAGCCCGTGATCGAAATCGCGGTCGAGCCGAAATCCAAAGCCGACCAGGAGAAAATGTCCACGGCGCTGCAACGTCTGGCGGCGGAGGATCCGTCCTTCCGCGTATCCGTTGACCATGAAAGCGGCCAGACCGTGATCAAGGGCATGGGCGAACTTCACCTCGACATCATCGTCGACCGCATGAAGCGCGAATTCAAAGTGGAAGCAAACATCGGTGCGCCGCAGGTTGCTTACCGCGAAACCATCACTCAGGTGGGCGAGGTCGACTACACGCACAAGAAACAGTCCGGCGGTTCCGGCCAGTTCGCGCGCGTTATCATCCGCTTTGAACCCGGTGAAGTCGGTTCCGGCTTCCAGTTTGCCTCCGAAATCGTCGGTGGTGCGGTTCCGAAAGAATACATTCCCGGTGTGGAAAAAGGTCTGGAAGGCGCCAAGGAAACCGGCGTTATTGCAGGCTTCCCCTGCATCGACTTCAAAGCGACCCTCTTCGACGGTGCGTACCACGATGTGGACTCCTCCGCACTGGCGTTCGAGATCGCAGCCCGCGCGGCATTCCGCGAAGGCATTCAAAAATGCAAACCTGTACTGCTCGAGCCTGTCATGAAGGTCGAGGTCGTTACCCCCGAAGAATACATGGGCGACGTCATCGGCGATCTGAACAGCCGTCGCGGTCAGGTCGGCAGCATGGACAGCCGTGGTAACGCCCGCGTTATTACGGCCATGGTACCGCTGGCGAACATGTTCGGTTACATCAACACGCTCCGCTCCATGAGTCAGGGTCGTGCGCAGTACTCGATGCATTTCGATCACTACGAGCAGGTACCGCAGGCGATCGCTGAAGAAGTGAAAGCAAAATTGGCTTAAACAAGAAAACTACCCATTAAACTCGCTTAAATCTTAAGGAAGGAAATATAAGATGGCTAAAGGCAAGTTTGAACGTACCAAACCGCACGTGAACATCGGTACGGTCGGTCACGTTGACCACGGTAAAACCTCTCTGACGGCAGCGATCACGAAGGTCCTGGCGGAGCAAGGTAAAGCCGAATTCAAAGCTTACGACCAGATCGACGGCGCACCCGAAGAGCGTGAGCGCGGTATTACGATCTCCACGGCGCACGTTGAGTACGAAACCGAAAACCGTCACTATGCACACGTTGACTGCCCCGGTCACGCCGACTACGTGAAAAACATGATCACCGGCGCTGCCCAGATGGACGGTGCGATCCTGGTTGTTTCCGCAGCTGACGGCCCGATGCCGCAAACGCGCGAACACATCCTGCTGGCACGTCAGGTTGGCGTTCCTTCCCTGGTGGTGTTCCTGAACAAGTGCGACATGGTTGACGATGCCGAGCTGCTGGACCTCGTTGAAATGGAAGTCCGCGAACTGCTCAGCAAATACAACTTCCCCGGCGACGAAATTCCGTTCGTTAAAGGTTCCGCCCTTTGCGCGCTGGAAGGCACCAACGACGAGCTGGGCAAAAACGCAATCCTGAAACTGATGGAAGCTGTTGACAGCTACATCCCGACCCCGGCACGCCCGAAAGACAAGCCGTTCCTGATGCCGGTTGAGGACGTGTTCTCGATCTCCGGCCGCGGTACGGTTTGCACGGGCCGTGTTGAGCAGGGCGTGATCAAGGTTGGTGAGGAAGTTGAAATCGTTGGCCTGCGTCCGACGACAAAAACGACCATCACCGGCGTTGAAATGTTCCGCAAACTGCTGGATCAGGGTGAGGCCGGTGACAACATCGGTGCGCTGCTGCGCGGTACGAAACGCGAGGAAGTCGAGCGTGGCCAGGTTCTGGCAGCGCCGGGCTCCATCAAGCCGCACACGAAGTTCAAGGCAGAAGCTTACGTTCTGACCAAAGACGAAGGTGGCCGTCACACGCCGTTCTTCACGAACTATCGTCCCCAGTTCTACTTCCGTACGACGGACGTTACCGGTATCTGCAAACTGCCGGAAGGCGTCGAGATGGTTATGCCTGGTGACAACGTAACGATGGACGTCGAGCTTATCGCGCCGATCGCGATGGACGAAGGTCTGCGTTTTGCGATCCGCGAAGGCGGCCGCACCGTTGGTGCCGGCGTCGTCTCCAAGATCGTTGAGTAACGACTGATTTCCAAGGCGCCCCCGGCCGGTTGCCGGCCGGGGGTCGCTTCGGAAAAAGAATGAAGAATAGAAGGTAGAAGATAATGGAAGCGCAAAACATCCGGGTCAGACTCCGGGCATACGATCACAGAGTCCTGGACCAATCGACCAAGGAAATTGTGAACACGGCAAAAAGAACTGGCGCGCAAGTGCGCGGCCCGATCCCGCTGCCGACGCGGATTGAGAAATTCACGGTTCTGCGCTCGCCGCACGTGGACAAAAAATCCCGTGAACAGTTCGAAATGCGGACGCACAAGCGTTTGCTGGATATTATCGACCCGACCCCGCAAACGATCGACGCGCTGATGAAGCTGGATCTGGCGGCCGGTGTTGATGTCGAAATCAAACTGTAATTGATGGTTTGATCGAAAGTTTATAAGTAAGGACGAAAAAAATGCGTACCGGTTTGATTGCACAAAAGCTTGGCATGTCCCGCATCTTTGATGCGGACGGCAAACACGTGCCTGTCACTGTTCTGAAAATGGAAGACTGCCAGGTGATTGCCGTACAGACCCAGGAAAAGAACGGCTATACGGCTGTTCAGCTGGGTGCTGGCAAGCGCAAGGCGAAAAACGTTTCCAAAGGCGAGCGCGGCCACTTTGCAAAAGCAAAGGTTGAGCCGAAGGCGAAAGTCGTCGAATTCCGCGTCAGCGAAGACGCCGTTCTGGAAGTCGGCGCCGAGCTGTGCGTCAGCCACTTCGTCCCCGGCCAGTATGTCGATGTCACGGGTGTGACGCTCGGTAAAGGCTATCAGGGTGTTATGAAGCGCTGGAACTTCGGCGGTCTGCGCGCCACGCACGGTGTGTCGGTATCCCACCGTTCCCCCGGTTCCACCGGTCAGCGCCAGTCTCCCGGCCGCGTTTTCAAAAACAAGAAAATGGCAGGCCACATGGGTAACGTGCAGCGCACGATCCAAAACCTGCGTGTTGTCGAAATCGATGCTGAAAACGGCCTGATCGTTGTTGAAGGTGCCGTCCCGGGCCACAAAGGCTCCTGGCTGACCATCAAGGACGCCGTGAAAAAGCCGCTGCCGAAGGACGCGCCGACCCCGGCCGGCCTGAAAGGCAAGGGCGCCGCCGCAGAAGCTGCTGTTGAAGCGCAACCCGAAGCAGAAGCCGCTGCAGCTGCGGAATAAGAATAAAGAAGGAATGGAACGATGAAAGTCGCCGTTAAAACACTCGAAAACAAGCAGGCTGGTGATCTTGATCTCAGCGATGCCATCTTCGGTCTGGAGCCCCGCGCGGACATCCTGCACCGTATGGTGAACTGGCAGCTGGCAAAACGCCGCTCCGGCAACCATAAAACCAAAGGCATCAGCGAAATCAGCGGTACCGGCAAGAAGCCGTTCAAGCAAAAAGGGACGGGTCATGCCCGCGCAGGTTCCATGCGCAACGCACACCACCGTACCGGTGCGGTGATCTTTGGTCCCCTCGTGCGCGACCACAGCCACGACCTGCCGAAAAGCGTGCGCAAGCTGGCGCTGAAAGTCGCCCTGTCTGCAAAACAGAAAGAGGGCAAGCTGATCGTCCTCGACGCGGCCAAAGCCGGCAGCCACAAGACCAAAGACATGGCCAAAGCCCTGTCCGGTCTCGGCATCACCTCCGCGCTCATCATTGATGAGACGCCGGATGTAAACTTCACCCGCGCTGTGCGCAACATCCCGCTGGTGGATGTTCTGCCGCAGAAAGGTATCAACGTCTATGACATCCTGCGCCGCGACACGCTGGTGCTGACGAAGGAAGCCGTAGAGAAACTGGAGGCTCGCCTGAAATGACGAAAGCAGCGAAAAAACAAGATCCGAAACTGACCGAAACGCTGTACGAAATGATCCGTACGCCGGTCATCACGGAAAAGGCAACGATGGGTTCCCAGTACAACCAGGTAACCTTCCGCGTGCCGCTTTCCGCGAACAAAGCCCTCATCAAAGACGCCGTCGAGGCTGTTTTCAAGGTGAAGGTGACGAAGGTCAACACGTCCACCCAACTGGGCAAGACGAAAACCTTCCGCGGCACCAAGGCTTACCGCAGCGACAGCAAAAAAGCGATCGTGACCCTGGCTGAAGGCCATGCAATCGACGTTGCGACAGGCGTATAAGGATAAACGATAAGGTCCCGGACAGCGAATTGATGTTGTCCTAAATAAATTGAGGAAGTTTGACATGGCACTCAAAAAGTACCGCCCGACATCTCCCGGCATGCGCCAGATGGTTCGCGTTGACCGTAGCGAGCTCTGGAAAGGCAAGCCCGAGAAAACATTGCTGGCAAAAGATCACGTCAACAAAGCCGGCCGTAACAACACGGGTAAGATCACCGCGTGGCACCGCGGCGGCGGCCACAAGAAACGTTACCGCATCATCGACTTCAAACGCCGTAAATTCGACGTTGAGGCAACTGTGGAGCGTCTGGAATACGATCCGAACCGCACGGCCTGGATTGCGCTGATCAAGTACGCCGACGGCGAGCTGTCCTACATCATCGCGCCGCAGCGCCTTTCCGCAGGGGACAAAGTGATCTCCGGCGAGCGCGCGGACATTCTGCCGGGCAACGCCATGCCGATCAAAAACATCCCGGTCGGTACGCTGGTGCACAACGTTGAACTGTACCCCGGCAAAGGCGGCCAGCTGGCCCGTTCCGCAGGTGCTTTCGTCCAGATCGTCGGTCGCGACAGCGGCATGACGCAGATCAAGCTGGGTTCCGGCGAGCTGCGTTTGGTACGCGGCGACTGCATGGCAACGGTTGGCGCCGTTTCCAACACCGACCACTCCAACACGGTTCTCGGCAAAGCCGGCCGCAAACGCTGGATGGGCTGGAAGCCGCACAACCGCGGCGTGGTCATGAACCCCGTCGATCACCCGCATGGTGGTGGTGAAGGTAAATCCTCCGGTGGTCGTAACCCCGTTACGCCTTGGGGTAAACCGACCAAAGGTGCGAAAACCCGCAAGAACAAGGCAACAGATAAATACATTCTGCGCCGTCGTAAAAACAAACGTCTGGCGAAGTAAGACAGAAGGAGAGAAACAGTGGCACGTTCCGTTCGGAAAGGTCCTTTTATTGATGGCTACCTGCTGAAAAAAGCAGAAAAAGCGCGCGCGTCTGGCCGTAACGAGGTCATCAAGACCTGGTCCCGCCGCTCCACCATTCTGCCGCAGTTCATCGGGTTGACCTTCGGTGTATACAACGGTCAGAAATTCATTCCGGTCCTCGTGACGGATAACATGATCGGTCACAAGCTGGGTGAATTCGCCCCGACCCGTCAGTTCTCCGCCCACACGGCAGCCGGCGCTGACAAGACTGCGAAAAAAGGATAATTGAGAGATGTCTAAAGTAGGTAAAAAATCGCATCGCGCGGACAATGAGGCCATTGCCAAAGCGCGCTACATCAAAGGCAGCGAGCGCAAGCTCAACCTCATTGCCCAGCTGATCCGCGGCAAGAGCGCGCAAAAAGCGCTGATCGATCTCGAGTTCTCCCGCCGCCGCATGGCGAACGAGGTGAAAAAAGTGCTCGAGGCCGCCATCGCCAACGCCGAAAACAACCACAACCTGGACGTTGACCGCCTGTTCGTGAAAGAGGCGACCGTCGGCCGCACCATGACGATGCGCCGTTTCCACGCCCGTGGCCGTGGCCGCTCCGCCAGCGTAGAAAAGCCGTTCAGCAACATCCGCATTATTGTGGAAGAGCGCGCGGCTGGCGAAGAGAAGAAAAAGAAATCCGCCGGTGCGAAAAAAGGCGCCGCCAAAGCCGAGGCAGCTCCGAAAAAAGCTGCTAAAAAACCCGCTGCCAAAAAGACGGCGAAAGCCGCCGACAAGGCCGCCGACAACAGCACCGCTGAATAAGAAAGGTTTAGGAGAAAGACATGGGTCAGAAGGTTAACCCGATTGGGCTGAGACTGGGCATCAACCGCACGTGGGACAGCCGCTGGTATGCGGGCAAGGACTACGCGGCGAAGCTGCTGCAAGACATCAAACTGCGCGAGTTTGTCATGGACAAGCTGAAGCAGGCGGGTGTTGCGCGCGTCATCATCGAACGCGCGGCCAGCAAAACCAACGTCACAATCCATACGGCGCGCCCCGGTGTCATCATCGGCAAAAAAGGCTCCGATATCGAAAAACTGCGCAAGGATCTCTCCAAGTTCACGGGCGGCGAAGTCACCCTGAACATCGTTGAAATCCGCAAGCCCGAGCTGGACGCCCAGCTGGTGGCCGACGGCATCGCGCAGCAGCTGGAGCGCCGCGTGTCTTTCCGCCGCGCCATGAAACGTGCGGTTCAGTCCGCCCTGCGCCTTGGCGCCGGCGGTATCCGCGTGACCTGCTCCGGCCGTCTTGCCGGTGCGGAAATCGCCCGTACCGAATGGTACCGTGAAGGCCGCGTGCCGCTGCACACCCTGCGTGCGGATGTCGATTACGCGCTCGGCCGCGCGCTGACGACCTACGGCATCATCGGCGTGAAAGTCTGGATCTTCAAAGGCGAGATTCTGGGCCACGACCCGATGGCGCGCGACAAGCGTATGCAAGATCAACAACCCAGCCGCGGCTAAGACGCAGCAGGGACGACAAGATAGAGAAGAAAAAGGAAGACGACCATGTTGGCTCCAAAGAAAATGAAATACCGCAAGGCCTTTAAAGGCCGTATCCACGGGGTGGCTTCATCCGGCCATTACCTGGCCTACGGCAGCTTTGGCCTGAAGGCGACGACGCCCGAGCGTATCACGGCCCGCCAGATCGAGGCCGCCCGCCGTGCGATCACCCGCCACCTGAAACGCCAGGGCCGTCTTTGGATTCGCATCTTCCCGGATGTGCCGGTATCCACCAAGCCGCTGGAAGTGCGTATGGGTAGCGGTAAAGGCTCCCCGGAATACTATGTTGCCCGCGTAAAACCCGGCAAAATCATGTTCGAACTGGACGGCGTGCCCCGCGAACTGGCCGAAGAAGCCTTTGAACTGGCTGCCGCCAAGCTGCCGATCAAAACACGTTTTGTCGCGCGCGACTAAGATAAAGGGTTGAAAACAATGAAAATTGCAGATATTAGAGCAAAATCGGCCGACGAACTGAAAAATGAACTGTTGAATCTTCGCAAAGAACAGTTTAACTTCCGTTTCCAGAAAGCAACCGGCCAAATGGAAAATACTGGTCGTATCCGTCAGGTGCGCCGCGACATCGCGCGTATCAAGACGGCGCTGGCTGAACTGAAACAAGGTAAAGTCCCGGCAGGCAAGCCGGCCGCCAAGAAAGCGGCTAAAGCCCCCGCCAAAAAGACGGCTGCCAAGAAAAAAGAAGATTAAGGAGTAACCAAACATGCCGCGTCGCGTGCTTGAAGGTAAAGTAGTCAGCAACAAATGTGACAAAACCGTAACGGTTCTGGTCGAACGCAAAGTGCGCGACCCGCTGTACGGCAAAATCGTTCGCCGTTCCGCAAAATATGCGGCTCACGACGAGAACAACAGCTGGAACGTCGGTGATCTGGTTTCCATCGAGGAATGCCGTCCGATCTCCAAGCGCAAGACATGGCGCGTCATCGGGGGCAAGGCTCTCGGCGAAAGCCTCGCGAAAACCGTTGACGATGCGGATGAAAAACACGCAAGCGTCAAGAAAGCCAAAAAAGAAGAATAAGAGCGGGGTAACTTGATACCCCCTTCTGAATAAGGAAAGGTCAAGAGAATGATTCAGATGGAAACCAACCTCGACGTCGCTGACAACAGCGGCGCACGTCGGGTTCAATGCATTAAGGTCCTGGGCGGTTCCAAACGCCGCACCGCCGGTATCGGCGACATTATCGTCGTCTCCGTAAAAGACGCCATTCCGCGTGGCCGTGTTAAAAAAGGGACCGTTCACAAAGCCGTTATCGTCCGTACCTCCAAAGCGCTGAAGCGCGACGATGGTACCGTGATCCGTTTCGACCGCAACGCCGCCGTCCTGATCAACCAGGCGGGCGAACCGATCGGCACGCGTATCTTTGGCCCTGTTACCCGCGAACTGCGTGGTAAGAACTTCATGAAAATCATTTCGCTGGCACCGGAGGTTCTGTAAGCCATGACCAAGCTTAAAGTGAAAAAAGGCGACAAAGTCGTCGTCCTGACCGGTAAAGACAAAGGTAAAACCGGCGAGATCAAAAAAGTCATGCCGCAAGACAACAAGGTTGTCGTGCAGGGCGTGAACGTACAAACCAAACACCGCAAGCCTTCCCAAATGGGTCCGGGCGGCCTGGACAAGATCGAAATGCCGATCCACGTTTCCAACGTGGCCATCGTCGATCCGAAAACCGGCAAGCCGACCCGCGTGGGCTTCAAGACCGTCGGTGATCGCAAGGTGCGCGTTGCCCGTCGCTCCGGCGAAGTGATTGATTAAGGGAGCGAGAGATGACAGCGCGTCTGAAAAAACATTACCTCGATAACGTCAAGGCCGAACTGAAAAAGACCTTCGGCTACAAAAACGACATGGAAATTCCGCGTCTGGATAAAATCGTGCTGAACATGGGCGTTGGTGAAAACGCACAGGACAGCAAGAAAATCCAGGGCGCCGTTGCGGATATGACGCTGATCGCCGGTCAAAAGCCCGTGGTTACCCGTTCCCGCAAATCCATCGCCGGCTTCAAGCTGCGTGAAGGCATGCCGATCGGCTGCAAAGTCACGCTGCGCGGCGAGCGCATGTACGAATTCCTCGATCGTCTGGTGACCATCGCAATGCCGCGTATCCGCGACTTCCGCGGCATTTCCGACAAGAGCTTCGACGGCAACGGCAACTATGCCTTCGGGATCAAGGAACAAATCATTTTCCCCGAGATCAACTTCGACAAAGTCGATCAGATCCGCGGTATGGACATCATCATCTGCACCACGGCGAAAACGGATAAAGAGGCGAAAGCCCTGCTGGACGGTTTCAAAATGCCGTTCCGCAAACGCTAAGAAGGATTGAAGAACAATGGCAAAACTGAGTTCCATCAACAAAAACAACCGCCGCAAAAAGCTGGTGAAAAAATACGCCGGCAAATGGGCGCGCCTGAAGGAAATCGCCAACGACGAAAGCCGTCCGGCGGACGAGCGTTTCGCAGCCCGCCTGAAAATGGCCAAGCTGCCGCGCAATTCCCATCCGACCCGCGTACGCAACCGTTGCGCGCTGACCGGTCGTGCCCGTGGTAACTATCGTAAATTCGGCATTTCGCGCCTGATGCTGCGCGAGCTGGCATCGCTGGGTCTCATCCCCGGCGTGACGAAATCGAGCTGGTAAGGAGTAAGGACAACATGTTTATTAGCGATCCTATCGGTGATTTGCTGACACGCATCCGCAACGGCCAGGCCGCGCGTCTCGTGTCCGTTCACAGCCCGGCTTCGAAGCTGCGCGCAAGCGTTCTGGAAGTGCTGAAGCGCGAAGGTTACATCCGTGACTATTCCGTGACCCAGAAAGAGGGCGGCAAGTCCGAAATGACCATCGAACTGAAGTATTCCGAAGGTCAACCCGTTATCCGCGAAATCAAGCGCGTATCCAAACCGGGCCGTCGCGTGTACACCCAGGTGAAAGACGTGCCGCGCGTTTATAACGGTCTGGGCATCTCCATCCTCTCCACGCCCCGCGGCGTGCTGTCCGACAAGGAAGCGCGCGAGGCGAATGTGGGTGGCGAAATCCTGTGCCGCGTATTCTAAAGATAAGGTAGATGTAAAATGTCACGTATTGCAAAACACCCCATTCCGGTTCCTGCTGGCGTCGAGGTTAAACTCGCCGGCAAGAAACTGTCCGTGAAGGGCAAAAAGGGTGAGCTGAGCCTGGATGTCTGCAACGATATCAATGCAGAAGTCAAAGACGGCCAGATCGTCCTGAAAAAAGCCAATGAATCCCGCCATGCCCGCAACATGTGGGGCACGACCAGCTCTCTCGTCCGCGGGATGCTGACCGGCGTGACCGAAGGCTACCAAAAACGCCTGCTGATCGAAGGTGTCGGTTTCCGCGCCGCGATGCAGGGCAAGGATCTGGTGCTGCAAATCGGTTTCAGCCATGAAGTGCGCTACAAAGTGCCCGCCGGTATCGAGATCAAGGTGCCCAAGCCGACCGAAATCGAGATCAGCGGCATCGATAAGCAAAAGGTTGGCCAGGTCGCTGCGGAACTGTACCTGATGAAACGTCCGGAGCCGTACAAAGGCAAGGGTATCAATTACGAAGGACGCCGCATCCTCCGTAAAGAAGGCAAGAAGAAGTAATCGAGGATAAAATGGCGATCGTATTGAAAAAACCGACATCCAAGCAACGCCGCCAGTGGCGCGTTCGCAAAGTGATCAAGAAAGCCGCAGAGAAAAACCTGCGTCCGCGCCTCTCGGTGCATCGTTCCGGCCAGCATATCTATGCGCAAGTGATCGATGACATTAAAGGCGTCACGCTGGCAGCCGCTTCCACGCTGGAAGCCGACCTGCGCAAGACCCTGAAGAAAACGGCAGACAAGGCCGCAGCGGAAGCTGTCGGCAAGCTGGTTGCCGAACGCGCCAAGAAGGCGGGTGTGGAGCAGGTGGCTTTTGATCGTGGTTCGTTCGCGTATCACGGCCGTGTCAAGGCTCTGGCGGAAGCTGCACGCGCAGCCGGCCTTTCATTCTGATTTAACGCTGAAGGATATAGACAATGGCAAAAGCTGCAAAAGCTGAAAAACAACAAAGAGAACCGAAGGACGGCGAAGGCGCCGAACTGGTCGAGCGTCTGGTTGCGATCAACCGCGTTGCAAAAACCGTCAAGGGCGGCCGCCGTATGGCTTTCGCGGCTCTGGTGGTTGTCGGTGACGGCCGCGGCCGCATCGGCGCCGGTTCCGGTAAAGCGCGTGAAGTGCCCGAAGCCATCCGCAAGGCAACCGAAGCTGCCAAGCGCGGCATGCTGCGTGTGCCCCTGCGCGAAGGCCGCACCCTGCACCACGATGTGGAAGCAAGCTTCAGCGGTGGCCGTATCCGCATGCGTTCCGCAGAAGCCGGTACGGGTATCATCGCCGGTGGTCCGCTGCGCGCCGTGTTTGAAGTGCTCGGCATTCAGGACGTTGTTGCGAAGTCCCTCGGGTCTTCCAACCCCTATAACATGGTGAAAGCCGCCCTCGAGGCCTTCCAGAAAATGGAAAGCCCCCGCATGGTTGCCGCCCGTCGCGGCCGCCGTGTCAACGAAGTGCTGGGCCGCAAAGGTGATGTGAAGGAGCAAGCTGATGGCTGAAGAAACCAAAAAACCGGCTGCGAAGAAAACCGCAGCGAAAAAGGCAGCGCCGAAGAAGGAAGCCTCCGCTTCCGGTAAAAAGCTGACGGTCACGCAGATCGCAAGCCCGATCGGTCGTGTGCCGCAGCAAAGACAAACGCTGATCGGCCTGGGCCTGAACAAGATCAACCGCTCCAAAACGCTGGAAGATACACCGGCTGTACGCGGCATGATCCGTGCGGTGCGTCACCTGGTGAAAGTGGAAGAGGCCGCTTGAAAAAGCGCCTTTCCCAAGAAGTCTTGAAGGAACAGAACAATGAAACTCAATCAGATCAAAGACAACCCCGGCGCCCGCAAACGCCCGATTACGGTCGGTCGCGGTATCGGTTCCGGCAAGGGTAAAACCTCCGGCCGTGGCGTCAAGGGCCAGAAAGCCCGCACCGGCGTTGCGATTAAAGGTTTTGAAGGCGGCCAGATGCCCCTGATCCGCCGCATGCCGAAACGCGGCTTCAACAACCCGAATGGCAACAAATTCGCGATCGTGAACCTCGACACCATCCAGAAGGCGATTGACGAGAAGAAAATCTCGGCAACCAAGCCCGTGGATGTGGCGACCCTGATCGAAGCCGGCATCCTGCACAAGGAACTGGACGGCCTGAACCTGCTGGCCAAAGGCGAGCTGAAAACCAAGGTGACGGTTGTGGCGACCCGCGCGTCCAAAGCGGCTGTTGCGGCTGTTGAAAAAGCCGGCGGCAAGGTTGACCTGCTGCCCGCCAAGGAAAACAAACTGCTGAAAGGCAAAACGCCGAAGAAGCAGCTGAAACGCGAGGCTGCGGCGAAAGCCAAGAAATAAGCCTGTGTTTCAATACACATAATCCGGAAGGGGTCGAGAGCGCATCCGTGCATAATCTCTTGACCCCTTTCTCTTTGACGGGCATAAATCAAACGACATAAAAATCATTGTCATGCCAACGGCTTTTCCCGCCGTGGCGGGGTTCTATATCAAGCGATCCGGGCGTCCCTCTGCGGCCGCCACCAGAAGATCTCCGGCTCTTGCGGCATGACGGTCAAAACTTTAAGGGGATAAGATATCCATGGCCTCCGCGGTAGAGCAGTTTGCCTCCAACCTCAACTTCAGTTCCTTTGCCAAGGCGCACGAACTGAAACAGCGCCTGTGGTTCACGCTGCTGGCAATCATCATTTACCGCGTGGGCACGCATATCCCCCTGCCGGGCATTGACCCCACGATCTGGGACAATATTTTCAGCGGCAAGGAAGAGGGCGTCCTTGGCATGTTCAACATGTTCTCCGGCGGCGCGTTGCAGCGGATGAGTATTCTGGCCCTGAACATCATGCCCTATATCTCGGCCTCCATTATCATGCAGTTGCTCACGTCGATGAACCCGACGCTGGAAGCGATGAAGAAGGAAGGCGAGCAGGGCCGCAAACGCATCAACCAGTACACGCGCTACGGCACGGTATTCCTCGCCGCCATTCAGGCCTACGGCCTTGCGGTCGGTCTGGAAAGCATGTCGGGCGCGGGCGGTGCTTCCGCCGTCATCAACCCCGGCCTGTTCTTCCGCATCACGACGATTATCACGATTGTCGGCGGGACGATCTTCCTGATGTGGCTGGGCGAGCAGATTACCGCGCGTGGTGTGGGGAACGGTATTTCCCTCATCATCTTCGCAGGGATCGTGGCGGGTATTCCGAAATCGCTGATCTTCATGCTGGAACTGGGCCGCGAAGGCACGCTCAGCATCGCCATGGTTATGGGCGTTGTCCTGATGATCGTTTCCGTTATCGCCTTCATCGTTTTCGTGGAGCGCGCCAGCCGCCGCGTGGTGGTGCAATATCCGAAACGCATGGTCGGCGGCAACCGCATGGCCGGCGGCCAGTCCAGCCACATGCCGTTGAAGATCAACGTCTCGGGCGTGATCCCGCCGATCTTCGCATCTTCCCTGCTGCTGATGCCGGTGACGGTTGCGGGCTTCTCCAACGTCGATACGGGCGTGGGCTGGCTGGACAGCATGTCCCGCTATCTGCAACACGGACAGCCGCTGTATATGTTCTGCTACGGCGCGTTGATCATCTTTTTCGCATTTTTCTATACGGCGATTGTTTTCAATCCCGACGAGACGGCGGACAACCTGCGCAAACAGGGCGGCATCATCCCCGGCATTCGCCCCGGCAAGGCGACGGCGGATTATCTGGACCGCATCCTGACGCGCATCACGGTGATCGGTGCCGCGTATCTGACCTTCGTGTGCCTGTTGCCCGAATACATCGTGGCGCAGAACAACCTGCCGTTCTATCTGGGCGGTACCAGCTTGCTGATCGCCGTCACGGTGCCGATGGATACGGTGGCGCAAATCCAGTCGCACCTGCTGGCGCACCAATACGAAGGCCTGATCAAAAAATCCAAACTGAGAGGAAGCCGTAAATGACAGAGCAACCGCTCCGCATGATTCTGCTCGGACCGCCGGGCGCCGGAAAGGGCACGCAGGCCCGCATCCTGACGGAAAAGCACAATGTGGTCGCGATCTCTGCCGGCGATCTGTTCCGCGCCCGCGTGAAGGATCCGAACGATCCGCTGGGCCAGCAGATCAAGGAAATTCTCGACTCGGGCAAACTGGTGCCGGATGAAATCACCATCCAGATGATTTCCGAACGCCTCGATCAGCCCGATTGCAAAAACGGCTTCATCCTTGATGGCTTCCCGCGCAGCGTCAAACAGGCGGAAGCGCTGGAGGACATGCTGAAACAAAAAGGCATCAAGCTGGATGCCGTCGTCCAGATGGAAATCGATGACGACAAACTGGTGGAGCGAATCGCCGGTCGCTTTACCTGCGGCAAATGCGGGGAGGGGTATCATGACACCTTCAAGCAGCCGGAAGTGAAGGGCAAATGCGATTCCTGCGGGGCGACCGACAGCTTTACCCGCCGTTCGGACGATAACGCCGAAACCGTCAGAAGCCGCCTTGAAACCTATCACACCCAGACGGCGCCGATTCTCCCGTTTTACGAGAGACTCGGGGTACTGAAAACGGTCGACGGCATGGCCGATATGGACGCCGTGACCAAGGAAATCGAGACTGTTTTGCGGGGAAACAAGGGCTGTGACCGCCTGAATCCCCCGAAAATGGGCTGAAAAAGCCCCCAAAAGGGGCAGGGTGGCAAAAAACCGTCATTTTTTACCTGAAATTAGGTAAATATCGTGTTGACGTTTTTTTCTCGCGAATTATAATGCGCGAGCTTTGCCCATAGAGGGCAGAGGCCGTTTTTTATATATCTAAACCAGGAGACAAAGCGTGGCACGTATAGAAGGTGTCAATATTCCCACCGAAAAAGTCGTCGGCATTGCGCTGACCTACATCCATGGCATCGGCCGCCCGAGCGCGATCAAGATTTTGGAAGCCGCCAATGTTGCCTGGCACACGCGTGTGAATGCATTGACGGAAGACGAACTGAACCGCATTCGCGACGAAATCAAAGCCAACTACAAGGTGGAAGGTGAACTGCGCCGCGATGTGGCCATGACGATCAAGCGCCTGATGGATCTGGGCTGCTATCGTGGTCTGCGTCATCGCAAAGGTCTGCCGGTTCGTGGCCAGCGCACGAAAACCAACGCGCGTACGCGCAAAGGTCCGCGCAAGACCATCGCTGGTAAGAAAATGGCGACCAAGAAATAATCAACAGTGGATCTTGAATAATGGCAAAAGCACAAAAAGACGACAAAGTCCGCGTCCGCAAGAAGGAGAAGAAAAACATCTCCGCGGGTGTGGCGCACGTCAACTCGACGTTCAACAACACCATCGTGACCATTTCCGATGCGCAGGGCAATACCATCTCCTGGTCTTCTGCCGGTCACCTGGGTTTCAAAGGCTCCCGTAAATCCACGCCCTATGCGGCGCAGGTAACGGCTGAAGATGCCGGCAAAAAAGCAAAAGAACACGGCATGAAGTCTCTCGAAGTGTTGGTGAAAGGTCCGGGTTCGGGTCGCGAATCCGCGCTGCGCGCCCTGCAGGCCGTCGGTTTCGGCATTACGTCCATCCAGGACATCACGCCGGTGCCGCACAACGGCTGCCGTCCGCGCAAACGCCGCCGGGTATAAAATACGAAATCGGTCGCGCGCCGGGTGTTTTACAGCACCTCTGGCGCGCACCGGTTTTTTGACGAACGACTTCTTGTTTCATTCATTCAGGCAAAAAGAGGCGCACCTTGATACAGAAAAACTGGCAAGAGCTTATCAAACCGAACCGCGTTGACGTAAGCACCAAAAAAGATCCCAACCGCTTCGGTACGATCGTTGTTGAACCGCTGGAGCGTGGCTATGGCCTGACGCTGGGTAACGCGCTGCGCCGCGTTCTGCTGTCCTCCCTGCAAGGGGCGGCGGTGACCGCCATCCGCATCGACGGCGTGCTGCACGAGTTCTCCTCCGTTCCCGGCGTGCGCGAAGACGTGACCGACATCGTCCTGAACATCAAGAACCTGTCCATCCGCATGCATGCGGAAGGCACGAAAAAACTGCGCCTGAACGCGGAAGGTCCCTGCGAAGTGACCGCCGGCATGATCGAGCAAACGGCTGACGTTGAAATCGTCAACCCCGACCTCGTCATCTGCACGCTGGGCGACAAGGTGAAACTGGGTATGGAACTGACGGTTTCCACCGGCAAGGGCTATCGCCCCGCCGCGCAAAACCGCCACGAAGACGCCCCCATCGGCATCATTCCGGTGGACAGCATCTTCTCCCCGATCCGCAAGGTATCCTACAAAGTGGAAGATACCCGCGTCGGCCAGATCACCGACTACGATAAACTGACGCTGGAAGTCGAAAGCAACGGCACCGTCCGTCCGGAAGACGCCGTGGCCTATGCGGCGCGCATTCTGCAAGACCAGCTGCAGGCTTTCGTCAACTTCCAGGAGCCGACGGCTGTTGCACAGGAAGAAGCAAAAGACGAACTGCCCTTCAGCCGCCATCTGCTGCGCAAAGTGGAAGAGCTGGAGCTTTCCGTCCGTTCCGCGAACTGCCTCAAGAACGACAACATCGTTTACATCGGCGATCTGGTGCAAAAGACCGAAGCCGATATGCTGCGCACGCCGAACTTCGGCCGCAAGTCGCTGAACGAGATCAAGGAAGTTCTGACGAACATGGGTCTGCATCTCGGCATGAAGGTCGAGGGCTGGCCGCCGGAAAACATCGAAGAGCTGGCGAAAAAGCTCGAAGAGCCGTTTTAACCGGTACTGATTTTTTGGTACTACCCCGCATTGTGCGGGTGGGGATTGTCCCCGCGGCATGATTACTGGCGATACCCGCAACCGGATCATGTCAACTCAATCCGCTTCATGCGTGAGGCGATAACGTAAGAAGGAGAGCGCAGCTATGCGTCACCAGAATGCAGGCCGTAAACTCGGCAAAAAAACCCAACACCGTCGCGCCATGTTCGCAAATATGGCAGCTGCGCTGATCAAACACGAGCAGATTTCCACCACCCTGCCGAAAGCGAAAGAGCTGAGATCTTTCGTCGATCGCCTGATCACCCTCGGCAAAAAAGGCGGTCTTGCCAACCGTCGTCTGGCGATGTCCCGCCTGCGCGACGAAACGCAAGTCCAGAAACTGTTCGATATCCTCGGCAAGCGTTATCAGGACCGCGCCGGCGGTTACACCCGCGTGCTGAAAGCCGGTTTCCGCTATGGCGACAACGCGCCCATGGCGATTATCGAGCTGGTGGACCGCGATCGCAGCGCCAAGGGCAAAGACAGCGGCCCCGTTGTGGTCGATGAAGAAGTTGCCGAAGCGCCCGCTGAAAAGCCGGCGAAAAAGAAAGCCGCCCCGAAGAAAAAAGCGGCTGCCGGCTAATCTTCAGCCAACCGGAAATTTTCAGGAAAAGGGGCGGTTTATTCCGCCCCTTTTTCGTGGCCTTCAGTCGGGGGTGGGGAGATTTGGGTGCTTCCCCAAAAACCCCCTCAGCGGCCCTTAAAACGGGCGGAAAGGGCCTTTGGGGGCCCTTAGGGGGTATAGGGGTTATATAGGGGTTATGCGCGGAGGGCCGATCTGACGCGATACATCCTGTGGCCGACTGCCCGCGTGAAACGGTAGGGCAAAGCCTGTATCGGGGCGGCCATATCCCGAAAAAACACCCCAAGCTGGAAAGGCAGGGGCAAAAGGACTATTCTCAAAATTCCGGAGTACAAGGAGGATTGTGATGACAAGACCATACCGGATGATCGCGCTTTTGATGGCTGCGCTCTGGATGTTTGCGGCCGCACCCGCCTTTGCGCAGCTGGAGGGTGTCCCCGCCGGCAAACAGGCCATTCGCCAGAGCTTTGCCCCGCTGGTCAAAAAAACCAGCCCCGCCGTCGTCAACATCTATGCCAAGCGCGTGGTGCGCCAGCGCTTCGTCAGCCCGTTTTTCAACGATCCGTTCTTCAACCATTTCTTCGGCATGCCGGGCTTTGGCGGGCAGGTGCGGGAGCGCGTGGAAAGCGCTCTTGGCTCCGGCGTCATCGTCGATGCCAAGGGGCTGATCGCCACCAATACCCACGTTATTCAGGGCGCGGTCGAAATCCGCGTTGTCACGGCGGACGGGCGCGAATTTGACGCCGAAAAAGTGCTGGTGGACGAGCGCACGGATCTGGCGGTTTTGAAAATCAATGCCGCAGGCGAGAGCTTGCCCTATCTGCAACTCGCGGACAGCGACGCGCTGGAGGTGGGCGATCTGGTGCTGGCCATCGGCAACCCCTTCGGGATCGGCCAGACCGTCACCAGCGGCATTGTTTCCGGCCTTGCCCGCACGGGTGTGGGGCCGACGGATTACCGCTATTTCATCCAGACCGATGCCGCCATCAACCCCGGTAACTCCGGCGGCGCGCTGGTGGATGTGGACGGCAAGCTGATCGGCATCAATACCATGATCTTTTCGCGCGACGGAGGCTCGCTCGGCATCGGTTTTGCCATTCCGTCGAACATGGTGGCCACGGTCATCAATGCCTCGCGCGCGGGCGGCGGACGCATTGTGCGGCCGTGGACGGGCGTGAATGCGCAGGCCGTCACGCCGGAGCTTCTGGAAGGCCTCGGCCTTAACCGCGCGCGCGGCGCGCTCATCACCCGCGTGCATCCGAAAAGCCCTGCCGATGCCGCGGGCCTGAAGGCGGGCGATGTGGTCATCAGCGTCAACGGGCATGATATTCAGGACCCCGACGCCATGCAGTTCCGCATGGCCACGGCGCCCATCGGCACGAATGTGCATTTGATGGTGCTGCGCGCGGGCAAATCCTTCCCCGTGACGATGAAGGCCGAAGCGCCGCCCGAAATCCCGCCGCGCCAGACGTACAAGATCGACGGCAACAGCCCGCTTGCCGGCGCGACGGTGGAGAATATTTCTCCCGCCGTTGCCGATGAAATCGGCCTGCCGTTTGAGGAAACGGGCATTGCCGTCACGCGCGTGGAAGGCGGCAGCCCCGCCGCGCGTCTCGGCCTGCAAACCGGCGATATCATCCAGCAGGTGAACGGCGCGCCGACGCCCGCCGTGCTGGAGCTGAAAACCGCCCTTGGCGCGAGCAAGAAAATCCGCCGCTGGCAAATCGTCATCAAGCGCGGCGCGCAATTGATGAACCTGATGATTACCCCGTGAGCATGAAAGCATGAACAACCTGTTTGACGCCGCCATCACACCGGAAGAGGGACGCAACGCCCCGCGCCCTCTGGCGGATCTTCTGCGCCCGCAGGCGCTGGAGGATGTCGTCGGGCAGGATCATCTGATTCATGACGAGGACGGCGCGCTTGCCCGCATCGTGCGCACGGGGAAAATTTCCTCCCTCATCTTCTGGGGGCCGCCGGGCTGCGGCAAAACGACGCTGGCCAAGCTGCTGGCGCAATATACCGATTTGCATTTCGAGGCGATTTCCGCCGTCTTTTCCGGTGTGGCCGATTTGCGCAAGGTGTTCGATTCCGCGTTGCACCGCCGCCGCATGGGGCGGGGGACGCTGCTGTTTGTGGATGAAATCCACCGTTTCAACAAATCCCAGCAGGATGCCTTTTTGCCTTATGTGGAGGACGGCACGATCACGCTGGTCGGCGCGACGACGGAAAACCCGTCGTTTGAATTGAACGCCGCTTTGCTGTCGCGCTGTCAGGTGCTGGTGCTGAACCGGCTGGACGACAAGGCGCTGGAAACCTTGCTGCAACGTGCCGAGAAAAACATGAACCGCCCGCTGCCCCTGATGCCGGAGGCGCGCGCGGCGCTGGTCAATATGGCCGATGGCGACGGGCGCTATCTGCTGGGCCTTGCAGAACAGGTTTTTCAGGTGCAGAAAAAAGGCGCGCTGGATGTGGCGGCGCTGACCAAACTCGTGCAAAAACGCGCGCCGCTCTACGACAAAAAAGACGACAGCCATTACAACCTGATCAGCGCGTTGCATAAATCCGTGCGCGGATCGGATGCCGATGCGGCGCTTTACTGGTTCTCCCGCATGCTGGACGGCGGGGAGGACCCGCGCTATATCGCCCGCCGCATGGTGCGCATGGCGGTGGAGGATATCGGCCTTGCCGATCCGCAGGCGCTCCAGATGGCGCTGGCGGCATGGGAGACGTATGAGCGTCTCGGCAGTCCGGAAGGAGAGCTCGCGCTTGCGCAGGCGCTGGTTTATCTGGCCACCGCGCCCAAATCCAATGCGGCCTATGTCGCCTATAAGGCGGCGCGGGGCGCGGCGGCGGAAACAGGCTCCCTCATGCCGCCGAAGCATATCCTGAACGCGCCGACCAAGCTGATGAAAAACATCGGCTACGGCAAGGAGTACCATTATGACCACGATACGGCGGAAGGTTTTTCGGGGCAAAATTATTTCCCCGACGAGATGCCGCGCCGCCGTTTTTACCAGCCGGTGGAGCGCGGGTTCGAGCGGGAAGTCAAAAAGCGCATTGATTACTGGGATAAACGCCGCGCCGAAAAATCCCGCACGGAGGAAGAGGAATGAAAGTCCTGCTGGCTGTTTTTTTCGGCGGCGGGGCGGGCGCGCTTGCGCGCCATTTCACGGCGCTGGCAGGTTTGCGGCTGCTGGGGGAGGGATTTCCCTACGGCACGCTTTGCGTCAACGTGCTGGGTTCCCTGTTGATCGGGATCATCATGGAAGGATCGGCGCTGAAATGGGATCTGCCGCCGGATATGCGCGCGCTGCTGGTAACGGGCTTTCTGGGCGGATTTACGACCTTTTCGGCCTTTTCGCTGGATTTTTTCAAGCTCTGGCACACGGCGGGGGCATCATCGGCGGTGATCTATGCCGCGGGCTCTGTTATATTGTCGCTGCTGGCGGTTTTTGCCGGTGCTTTCCTGATGCGCGGGGTCATGGCCTGAATGTCCGATTACAATAACCAGATTACCATCGATGCCACCGATGACGGCCAGCGGCTTGACCGCTTCTTGAAAAAACACTTCCCCGAGGTGACGTTCGGCGATGTGCAAAAGGCGCTGCGCACGGGGCAGGTGCGGCTGGACGGCAAACGCGTCAAGGGGGATGCCCGCATGGCGGAGGGGCAGGTGTTGCGCCTGCCGCCGCAATGGACCATGCCGCGCGACGGGCGGGAAAAAACCGTTTCTTCCAAAGATGCGGATTTCATGCGCTCCCTTGTCATCTATCAGGACAAGGACCTGATCGCCATCAACAAACCGGCGGGCATTGCTTCGCAGGGCGGCTCGAAGGTCGGGCGGAATATCGACGATCTGTCGCTGGCGCTGGCCGTGGACGGCCACAAGCCGCATCTGGTGCATCGTCTTGATAAAGACACCACGGGCGTCATGCTGCTGGCGCGCAATCCCAAAACGGCGCGGCTGCTGGGCGAGATGTTCAAGGGGCGGGATATCCGCAAATATTACTGGGCCATTACCGTGCCTGCGCCGGAAATGTATCAGGGCAAGGTCTTGAGCGCGCTGGCCAAAACCGGACGCGCAGGCGAGGAACGCGTCGCCGCCGTGGCGGATGACGAAGGTCGCATGGCGCTGACCTATTACAACGTCATGGAAGCGGCGGGGCGCAAGCTGGCCTGGGTGGCTTTCTGGCCGCGCACAGGCCGCACGCACCAGATCCGCGTGCATGCGGCGCAAATGGGCTGCCCGTTGCTGGGCGATTTCAAATACGATGAAACGCAGGAATTGCTACAGGAAAACCCCGACCTGCCGCATGTTTTGCATCTGCATGCGCGACGGCTGATTTTGCCGCATCCGGTGACGGGCAAAAAGCTCGACATCACCGCGCCGCTCGGTCCCGAGATGCAAAAAACATTCAAGTATTTCGGCTTTTCCGTGAACGACAAATCCGATCCTTTCGAGGACCTTGACTGATGCCTGTGAAGCGTTTTTACAAAACGGCGGCGGCCGGTACCGCGCCCGGCGGTTATACCGTGCGCCTGGACGGCAAAAACATCAAAACGCCGCTGCAACGCCCTCTGGTCGTGCCGACCGCCGCGCTGGCGGCGGCGCTGGCGGCGGAATGGGAGGCGCAGACGGATGACATCCGGCCCCATGCCATGCCGCTGAACCAGCTGGTCAATACCATGATCGACAAGGCGACCGGCCACGAACGCCCTGCCATGAATGCGGAAGTGGTGAAATACGCAGGCTCCGACCTTGTGTGCTATTTCGCAACGCATCCCGCCGATCTTGTCGCGCGGCAGGAAGCGCTCTGGCATCCGCTGCTGGGCTGGCTTTCGGATGAATACGGCATCCGCCTTGAAACCGCGCAGGGCATCCAATACGTCAACCAGCCGGAAGCCGACATGGCCGCGGTCAAGGCGCGGGTGGAGGCGTTATCGCCCGCCGATTTCACCGTTGTGCAGGCGGTGACGGGGCTGACAGGCTCGGCCGTGATTGCGCTTGCCGTGGCGGCGGGGCGATTGGGCGCAGAACAGGCCTATGCGGCGGCGGGCGTGGATGAAATCTACCAGCTGGAAAAATGGGGCGAGGATAAAATTGCCCGCGACCGGCTCAACCGCATGCTGCGGGAGCTGGAAACCGTCGAAAAATTCCGTTTTTTAATGCAGGGCGGCAATTAAAGCCAGCTGTTGACCGAAGCCACGGGCTGCTGTTTGCGCAAGAAGAAAAGCCCGCGCAGCATGCGCCACGCCCACCAGGCTGAAAAAAAAGCGGTGGAAACCAGCATCATGCGGTTCATCAGATCGGCATTGCTTTCATACATCAGGCTCATCAGATAGAGGCGGTTTTTCTCGCCCTCCCATGCCGCATCCGCCATTTTGGTCAGATCGGCATTGGACAGGAAATAGGCGGTGCCGAGGACGGTCAGGATCGGCAGATAGACCGCGCCGCCGATCCAGAAACTGCGGATCATCCAGTGGAAATGGGTTTCGAACAGCGTGCCCTTCAGCTCCGCGCGCTTGATGTAGGCGTAAACCGTGATGCACAGCACCGCCGCCATGCCGAAGGCGGAGATATAAACGCTGAACTGCGACAGGGCGGCAAGGATGTTGCCGATATAAAGCGCGGCGCAAAGTCGGGTCAGATCCTTGATGTCGATTTGTTCGGTTGCGGTCATTATCGTCTTCCAAAAAGTTTTTCGATGTCGCTGAGTTTCAGTTCCACATAGGTCGGGCGGCCGTGGTTGCACTGGCCCGCATGCGGCGTTTGCTCCATCTGGCGGAGCAGGGCGTTCATTTCCTCTGCCGTCAGACGGCGGCCGGAGCGGACGGAGCCGTGGCAGGCCATGGTGGCGCAGACTTCTTCCAGCTTTTCCTTCAGGCTGTGCGCTTCGCCATAGGCCGCGATTTCATCGGCCAGATCGTGCAGCATTTGCGGAATGTCCAGCTTGCCGAGCAGCGCAGGCACTTCCTGCACAACAACGGCACTGCCGCCGAAACTGTCGATGACAAGGCCCAGCTCGGCCAGTTCTTCCTGCCGTTGCAGCAGGCGCTCCGCCGATTTGTCGTCCATTTCGACGACTTCGGGCAGAAGCAGGGCTTGACGCTTGATGCCGCCCTCGGCCAGCGCCTTTTTCATTTTTTCGTACACAAGGCGTTCATGCGCGGCGTGCTGGTCCACCAGCACAAGGCCGTCCCTCGTTTGCGCCACGATGTAGTTTTCATGGATCTGTGCGCAGGCGGCGCCGAGCGGGTGTTCCGCCGCTTCCGGCGCGGGCGGCATATCCGGCACGCTGTGCAGGCGGGCGGAGGGGGCAACATCCATGCCCGGCAGGCTTTCGGCGGCGGCGGTTTGCGCCGCGCCATAGGCGCTGCCGGTATAGGCCGCGCCTGCCAGCCCTTTCAGGTTTTTGTAAGCCGGCTGGTACTGGTTGTATTCGCCGTTCCATGCGGGGGCGGCGCTTGCCGTTTGCGGCGTCTGAAAGGATTGCAGCGTCCTGTCGGCCACGGTGGTGGAGGCGCGATGCCCCGCCGCCGCCAGCGCATGTTTCAGCCCGCCGACGATCAGCCCGCGCACCAGCGCGTTGTCCTGAAAACGCACCTCTGCCTTGGCGGGATGCACGTTGACATCGACCATATCGGGCGGCAGGTTCAGGAACAGACAGAGCATGGGATGGCGGCCCTGCGCCAGAAAATCGGCGTAGGCGCCGCGTACCGCGCCGATGATCAGCTTGTCGCGCACGGGGCGGCCGTTGACGAAGAAATACTGGTGCTGGTTCGTGCCGCGGTTCAGCGTCGGCAGGCCCGCATAGCCGCCGAGCGACAGGGACTCGCGTTCCGCATTCAGTAACAGGGCGTTTTCGGCAAATTCGCGCCCCATGATCTGGCGCAGGCGTTCCAGCCGCCGCGCATCGCCGTCCAGCATGGGCGGCGCAGGCAGGTCGAGCAGGCTGCGCTCGTCGCTGACAAGGCTGAAATGGATATCGGGATAGGCCATTGCCAGATGTTCCAGCGTGTCGCGCACGTTTTGCGTTTCGGTGCGCGGCGTTTTCAAAAACTTCAGCCGCGCGGGCGTGGCGTAGAAAAGATCGCGCACCTCCACCTTTGTGCCTTGCGACAGGGCGGCGGGGATGACGGCATGTTTCTTGCCCGCATCCACGGTGATGCTGGCCGCGCCCGCCGCAGGGTCTTTTTTCGGGCGGCTGGTAATGGTCAGGCGGCTGACCGCGCCGATGGAGGGCAGGGCTTCCCCGCGAAAACCGAGAGAGGCGATATGCACCAGATCGTCATCGGGCAGTTTGGATGTCGCATGGCGGTCCACGGCGATGGCCAGTTCATCCGCCGTCATGCCCATGCCGTCATCGGTCACGGCGATCAGGCTTGCGCCGCCATCGCGGATGACAACCTCGATCCGCGTGGCGCCCGCATCAATGGCGTTTTCCACCAGTTCTTTGACGGCGGCGGCGGGGCGCTCGATCACCTCGCCGGCGGCAATCTGGTTGATCAGCGTATCTGGCAAATGACGAATGGACATGCTTCTTTATAGCCCATCAGCCGCAGGGCCGAAAGAGCCGTCTCGGGAAAAATATAGACATAATCAGGCGGTTTTTTTACCCAGCGGGCGGTATTTGCAGCTGAAGGTAAAAGGGGCGGGGCTCTTCGTTGCTTCCAGATGGATATGCAGCGATTTTTCAGCGGCAAGGGCGGAGATATTCACCATCCGCTCCACGTCATAGGTGTAATCCTCGTGCCGTGATGCCCAGCCGTGGACGGTTTTCAGCGCCTTGACCTTCGCCTTGGATTCCGTCGGCGCGACGACGAAAATGTTTTTGTGCAGTTCCTGAAATTCCGCCGGGTCATAACCGCCGAGATTCACGAAAAACAGCTTTTCCTCAACCCCCTCCTGCGGGCGGTCGCGCAGGGTGATGTTGTATCCGTCCGCGCAGGTCAGCTCGCCCCAGCAGTCGATATGCAGGCTTTCAGGCGTGCCCCACCAGTCGCGCCGCAGATCGTCATAGGTATCTTCGATGGTTTCTGCGATGACGAAACGGACGTCATGCAGCTCGATCATCGATGTGGCGGTCGAACCGCCGATGTAAAGGGCAAAAAGCTTCATGACGTTTTTACGTTTTGTTTTTTGCGCGGCTATGCGTCCTGCGGGGCTTTGCCATCGTCAAACAGCGCGTCTTCCAAAAGGGCGTTGTCGAATTTGACGTTATGCAGGTTTGCGCCGCGGAAATCGGCTTTGCGCAGGTCGCAATCGCTGAAATCGGCGGCGGTCAGATCCGCGTCGGTAAAGACGGCTTCCATCATCCGCGCGCCGCGGAAATCGGCATGACGCAGCCAGGCGTTGTCGAAACGGCAGGGCAGGTGATAATGCCCTTCGCCGTCGCGGCGGCGGATGGCCAGCGGGTTGAAATCCGCTTCGCGCAGAACGGCGCGGTTGAACAAACAGCCGCGGAAACGGCTGCCGCGCAAATCCGCCTTGTTCAGCTGGCATTTGCGGAAGTCGGAAGCGTCCAGATTGGCGCCCTGCATTTCAATGCCGCGCAGGTCCATTTCGGCAAAGGTGGATTTATTGGCGCGGATCGCGGTCAGGCGCTTGGCGGACAGATTGACGCCGCGGCGCATGTCCACGGTATCCAGCGTCAGCTGCACGCCCTGGCGGCCGCCGGTGGCGACCCATTGCATGTGTTTCAGCACCAGTTCGTCCAGCGTCAGATCCATTTCGGCGATATCCTCGCCCACGGTTTCGCCGGTCAGCGTCAGGGTGAAATTCGCGCCGCTCTGGTCCGTGCCCTCCATATTCGCGCCGGTCAGCACGGCAAAGGAGAAATCGGCGTTTTGCAGGTTGGCGCTCTTGAAATCGGCGTTCGACATATCCGCGCCGCGCAGCACTGCGCCTTTCAGGTTCGCGCCCTGCAAATTGGCGTTTTGCAAAATGGCATCGCTGAAATCGGCGCTGACGGCATTCGCGCCCGTCAGGATGGCGTCGGTCAGGTCGCTGCCCGTGAACTGGACGATGCCCGCTTCGGAGGCTTCGCTGTACTGGCCGTTTTCCTTGTTGATCTTGCGCTTCAGGATCGTCCGCCCCTCGCGCAGGTCCGCGCCGGAAAGGTCGGCTTTTTTCAAATCGGCTTCATCTACATCCGCGCCGCGCAGATCGGCGCGCACGAGTTTGCAGTTATGCAGCTTCGCGCCCTTCAGGTCGCAGCCGAAAAGTGTGGCGCTTTCAAACGACGCATTGGTCAGGTCCGCGCCGGCCATGATGCAGCCCGTGAAATCGGATTGCGACAGGTTCTGGCCGACGAAGGACAGGCCGCTGAGGTTCATGTCGCGCACCACGGCGCGCGCGCCGCCGGGGCGGGCGACCAGAAACATCTGGTGCTTGCGGATGATGTCGTTCAGTTCCGCCTGCGTCATTTTTTTCAGCTCAAAGTTTTCATCCATCGGCGGCATGCAAGACGTCCTCATGATACCGTTATGCCCCGCAGGGTACGATGCGGGCGGGGCGCTGTTATGCGATATATTAAGTCTATGATAATTTATGCGTTTTTAAAAAGCCTTAATGCGGGTAAACCGCCGGCTTACGCAGCCTTATGGGAAGATTTCTGCGGCACGTAGCCCGAAGGCACCACGCGGGAGGCAGGCTCGGTGTGATACGTCTGGTCGTCGAAGAAAAGATCGGCACCGATGGCGGCCAGCACATCGACTTTCTGGTATTTGTGGCCTTCCTGCGAGGAGCGGCCGATCATATAGGCGCCGTCCACGATCTGCCCCCATTCGATCAGCGTATTCATGGGGCGGATTTGCGCCTGACCGCTGCGCATGGTGACGAGCGAGGTTTCGATGGGGCAGGAATCCTTGGGGAAGGTCGCCTTCAGGGCCTCGATGACGAAAAGCACCTTGGCAAAGGGACCTTCGGGCATGGGGGTATGGGCGTTTTCCGTTTCGAATTTCATGAAGCCGAGCAACCCTTCCTTCTGGAAGATCATTTCGGACTCCCCGCCGAACAGCACCTGATCGCCGTCAAAGGCGAAATGCACCTTGCCGTTCTTGCCGTCCTTGGTTGCGGGCTCGGTCGGCGGGTCGTGCAGGATGGAGGCGGCGATATCGCCGTCCACCGCGCGTTGCACATCGTCCGCATGGCGGGAAAGGAAAAGGTCGATGCCGTAGGCATTCAGCAGGCTGGCCTGCACCGGCTGCCCGCCCGTCAGCGCAATGCGCGGAATGTCGAGGCGGTGGTAATCCAGTGAATAACGCGCGCGGATGCCAGTTTCGATGTTGTTGCGGGAAATCAGGGCGACTTCCACCCGCGGCTTTTCGCCGGGGGTATTGATGGCCAGCAGTTTCTGGATGACGTGAAAGGCCGTACCGGGCTTCATCGGCGCCTGACGGCGTTCCAGTTGCAGGCGGCGATAGGCATCGATGCCGTCGTTGACATAGACGTCATGCTCTTCCCGAAGATCGAAAAGGGCGGAGGTTGAAATGCCGATCGTCAGCGGTTTGAACAAGCTCGTCATACGGTCCGTCATCTTGCGTTACCTTGGCCAAAATTGCCATAAGGACAATACTGGACATGTCCCTGTTTTAACCTATTTCTTTCCAAAGAAAAAGTATCCGCGAGGCCGTTTTCGCTTTTTGAACAGGTTTAATTTGGCGGTTTTGGGCTTTTCGGGTAATTTTATAATCAGAAAAACGCGTATTTTGCGCAAAAACGGGAAAAACAGGCCGAAAAATGACCGTACTGACTGCCGAAAGCCTTGCCGATCTGATCCGCCGCGGCATCCCCGATGCCGCCGTGGCGGCGCAGGATCTGCGCGGGGACGGGGCGCATTTTTCGGTGACTGTGGAGGCCGCAGCATTCAAGGGCCTGTCCCGCATCGAACAGCACCGCAAGGTGTATCAGGCGCTGGCAGGGCATGTCGATGACGGCAGCCTGCACGCCATCCAGATCAAAACGGCAGTGCCGGATTCCGCCGCATGACAGAAAAAGAAGGAAAAAACATCATGCTTTTCGACGAAAACGAAGCCATTTTCGAACGCATCCGTCAAGATCTCGCCCAGCATGACGTGGTGCTGTATATGAAAGGCTCCGCCGCTTTCCCGCAATGCGGTTTTTCCGCAGCGGTGGTGCAGATTCTGGACAGCCTCGGCGTGCCGTTCAAAAGCTTTGACGTGCTGGCCGACAACAGCCTGCGTCAGGGCGTGAAGGAATTTACCAACTGGCCGACCGTGCCGCAGCTTTACGTGCGCGGCGAATTCATCGGCGGCTGCGATATCGTGCGGGAGATGTACGGCTCCGGCGAATTGCAAAAACTGCTGAAGGAGCAGGGGCTGCTCGGCGACTGATTACTTTTATTTGCCTTGCGGCTGCGCGCGCAGCTTCGTGCGCAGCATGACCAGATAAAGCAGCACGAAATAATACACGTAAAATTCGTTTACTTCCGCCGCGCGGTCGTAAATCGTGACGATGCCTGCCTTGTGGATCGTCTTGCTCAAACGCGACAGGACAACCAGCGTGGAAACCCAGAAGAGCGCGGCTTCAGGATAAATGACGGCAAAGCGTTCCGGCAGCAGTTTCGGCCTGTATTTGCGCAGCAGGGGAATGACGATGCCGCCCACAATGACACCAATGGTCAAAAGCTGGCGCGGTTTCTGATCCAGCCAGTGCGAGGTATTGTGCAGGTTGGTTTCGTTCTGGTCGTTCAGCTGCGCCCAAAGCTCCGGCGTATTCCATTTCAGCAGATGCTGGCCGTAGCTGATTTCCTCCAGCCCGATATAAAGGCTGCCCAGCACGGCGATCATTACCCATGCGAAGAGCAGCTTGTCCCCGCCGCAATGGCGCAGGCAGGCAAGGCCCACACCGGCGGCGGCAAAGGCGACCAGCGCCTGCAGGCTTTCCAGCAATCCGTTTTCGACATAGAGGAACTGGCGCTGTTCGGACGGCAGCACGGCATTCAGCACGGCCACCACCACGGCAAGCGCCCAGGGAAACCAGAACCACCAGACAGGTTTCAGGGAATATGTGTCACGCGGCAAGATCATAGCCCGCGGATCCTATTCCACCGTCACGCTCTTGGCAAGGTTTCTCGGCTGGTCCACATCCGTGCCTTTGATGACGGCGGTGTGATAGGCCAGCAGTTGCACGGGGATGGTGTAAAGGATCGGGGCGACGAAGGGATCGACCTCCGGAATCTCGATGCACCATGTGGCGGTATCTTTAAGTTTTTCAATGCCTTGACGGTCGGAAAGCAAAAGCACCTTGCCGCCGCGGGCGATGACTTCCTGCGCGTTTGAGGCCGATTTTTCAAACAGGCTGTCATGCGGCGCGACGACGATGACGGGCACGTTTTCATCGATCAGCGCGATGGGGCCGTGCTTCATTTCGCCGGAGGCATAACCCTCCGCATGGATATAGGAAATTTCCTTCAGCTTCAGCGCGCCTTCGAGCGCGATGGGATAGCCCGTGCCGCGGCCGAGATAAAGCACGTCGCGCGCCTCGGCAATATCCTTGGCGACCTGTTGCAGTTTTTTGTCATGGCCCAGAAGCTCTGCCACGCGTGCGGGCACTTCGCGCAGGGCATCGGTCATCTGCTTTTCACGCTCATCGCTGATCGCGCCGTTTTTATGGGCGAGGGCGACGGTAAGGCAGGCGAGCGTCGTCAGCTGCGTCGTGAAAGCCTTGGTGGAGGCAACGCCGATTTCGGGGCCGGCCAGCGTGCGCAGCACGTTGTCGCTTTCCCGCTCGATCGTGCTCTCGATGGTATTGAGGATGGAGGTGATGCGCTGCCCCTGTCGTTTCGCATAGCGCAGGGCTTCCAGCGTATCCAGCGTTTCGCCGGACTGGGAAATGAAAATCGCCGCGCCGCCCTTGGGCATCGGCGCCTCGCGGTAGCGGAATTCGGAGGCAATGTCGGCTTCCACCGGAATGCGGGCGATTTGCTCCAGCCAGTATTTGGCGACCATGCCCGCATAAAACGCCGTGCCGCAGGCGGAAATGGTGATGCGCGGCGCATGGGCCATTTTCAGGATATCCTCGGGCAGGGAGATATGGCCCGTGGCGGGGTTGATGAAGGTATTCAGCGTTTCGCCGATGACGGCGGGCTGTTCGTTGATTTCCTTCAGCATGAAGTGGCGATAGCTGCCTTTGCCCATCAGCGCGCCGGATTGCGCGGTGACGCGGATTTCGCGCTCCACCTTCTTGCCGTTGCCGTCGCGGATCGTCGCGCCGCTGCGGCTGACCTCCACGCGGTCGCCGTCTTCAAGGAAGCAGATTTTATCGGTCAGGGGCGCAAGCGCGTAGGAATCCGATGCCAGATACATTTCCCCCTTGCCGTAGCCGATGGCCAGCGGCGTGCCGAAACGCGCGCCGATCATCAAATCCTCCTCGCCCGTAAAAATCATGGCGAGGGAGAAAGCCCCGCGCAGGCGCTTTAGCGATTCATCGACAGCGTTTTGCGGCGTCATGCCCTGACGCAGGTAATAGGTGACCAGATGCGCAATGACTTCGGTATCCGTATCGGATTCAAAACGGAACTGGGATTGCTCCAACTCGGCCTTCAGCTCCTGATAGTTCTCGATGATGCCGTTATGCACCACGGCAACATCTTCGGTGATATGCGGGTGGGCGTTTTTCTCCACCGCATTGCCGTGCGTCGCCCAGCGCGTATGGCCGATGCCGATGGCGCCGCCCAGCGGCTCCTTTTGCAGCTTTTCGGCAAGGTTGACGAGCTTGCCTTCCGCGCGGCGGCGGTCGAGTTTGCCGTTTTGCAACGTCGCAATCCCCGCGCTGTCATAGCCGCGGTATTCCAGACGCTTCAACCCGTCCACCAACAGGGGGGCGACGTCTTTGTCCTTGCTCAGAATGCCTACGATACCACACATGATTTTTTGTCCTTGTTGCCTGTTCTGTTTTTGGTTAACTGAAAATTTTTACGATAAATGCAGCGCAAAAGACAGCAGATAGGGAAAGGCCGCCACTAAATGCGCAATTACGAATATCTAAGCGAATGAAATGATAAGTAACTTTCAATGGAAAATAGTACACTGCAATCCATGTCCATCCGAGAATTATTGTCGAAAACATTGTTAAGGGATTTTTCTTATTGCTTATAAAGGATCCCGGGAATTTGCTTTCAAGAAGCAAGACAACAATGGAAAGCGGTATGCAGGCAGCTAACACAGCTTGTGCTCTTGGCTGTTTAATCTGCGCAATGTATTCTTTAAACGTCATTGTCTTTCCGAGATATTGACAAGTTTTTCTTGCTCATTTTTCTAATTTCCAACCCAGCCAATAAATGTGTTCAGGGCAATTATTGTACCAAGCGAGACGATCCAGAGTAATCCGCTGAAGGCGCTGTTTCGGATGTTGCCCATAGCAATATCAAAAAACATCCACGCCGGTAATAATAAAAATCCCAGTAGAGCCCAAAGCCATACGCCGACTAGAATTTGCGTAAAAGCGAAAGCCGCCGCCTTATTGCCCGTGATGAAATCCAGAGACTTCAATATAGGCGGCAGTGCAATTAGCTGAGCGACAAGTATGGCCAAGGCAAAAGAAGCTTTTAGCTTTATCCATTTAATGTCGGCAAAATACTCCTTCACGCTCATTTCTTTTGCGCTTTTTCTTTCATCTTTTTCTGGCGGAACTCCGGCGCCCATCCGTCTT
>Ga0207868_1000174_pt1 | contig 84450 bp, 68 predicted proteins | sample Passage237B_FD_187370 | JGI IMG/M metagenome (GOLD analysis project Ga0207868, IMG submission 187370) | Cellulose adapted compost microbial communities from Newby Island Compost Facility, Milpitas, CA, USA - Passage2 37B (SPAdes) (version 3) ...
GATGGCTTTAATAATATAAACTAAGATTAGAAAATCTTTTTTATTTCGTCTCTCGCTCACATTCCATTGGTGACATAATTAAAAGATAACCAATTCAACTGCTACATAAAAAAGAAGAGGCTTCCTTGCGAGAAGCCTCTTCTTTATAAGAACAGGAATACTTTATTCTTTTACAAATCTCTTAACAAGTTTTCCTTGTGCAGTACTTACTTCAACAAAGTAAACACCGGCAGGAAGAGATTCTAAACTTAACTCTTTAGAAGTTGAATTAACAGAAGCTATTCTTTCAGAATAAACTTCTTTACCCATTATGCTATAAACATTAACAGTTACATTATCATAAGAGCCATTAAACTCTAAGAAAGTAATACCAGCAGATGGGTTAGGGAATAACTCAACAGCTCCGTTTGCTAAAGAAGAACCAATTCCAGTTGGAGTCTTTCCTGTTACGGATACATTAATCACAAATTCAGGAGTGCTGCTATCGTTGGTTGTGATCGTAACAGTTCCAAGATTTTCATTCAATTCTTCCGGAGTTGCCGTTACAGTAAACGTTGCACTTTCTCCGGCAGGTATTGATGTATTTGGAGTTATACCTGCTACTTCAAACCCTTCAGAACCAATAACCGATATTACAGTAAGAGGTGCATTTCCTGAGTTTTGAATTGTAAATGTATATGCATCTGTTGAAGATCCCAGCTCAGCAGTTCCAAGATCAATAGCAGAGCCATTATTGGCAACAGGGATACTTCCATCTAATACCTGTAACACTGCAGCTGGAACAGCTGTACCTGTTACGGATACATTTAGCAGGAACGATGGAGTAGTTTCATCATTTGTCACAATGGTAATAACACCTTCGTTCAGACCTATCACAGAAGGAGTTGCAGTCACTGTGAAGGTAGTTGAAGCACCAGCGTCAACACTGCTGGATGAAGGCTCAGAAGTAACGAATCCTGTTGATCCAGAGATTGATGCAATAGTAAGTGGAGCTAAACCTACGTTTTTAATTGTAAAGGTATAGGCTGCTGCAGTTTCTACAACTGAAGTTCCTACAGAAACAGAAGTACTATTGTGAACAATCGCAGTTGCTCCGTCTAACACCTGAAGTGCAGGAGTAGGTGCAGCTGTTCCAGTTACGGTTACATTCAGGGTAAATGAAGGCGTTGTGCCATCATTGGTTACAATAGTAATTGTACCCGCGTTAGGACCTAAAACAGCAGGAATACCAGTTACGGTGAAATCAGCAGAAGCGCCGGCAGCAACTGTAGCAGGAGCGTCCGCAACCACAAATCCAGCCGTTCCTTCAATAGAAGTAACTGTCAAGGCAGCATCACCTGCGTTTGTTATAGTAAAGGTATAAGCAGATGCAGCAGTTTCTGCAACTGCACTTCCGACAGAGATTGCCGGATCGTTATTATTTACAACAAGTACGTTGCCATTGTATACTTCCAGTTTTGGAGCTGGAACTGGCTTACCGGTAGCAGCTACATTAAGCTTGAAAGATGGAGTAACAAGATCATTGGTTACAATTGTAACAGTTCCCGTATTTTCTCCAACTGTAGAAGGAGTTGCTGTTACAGTAAACGAAGCACTACCTCCAGTAGCAATATCACCGGCAGGAGCTACAGCTGAAACTTCAAAACCAGCAGAAGCTGTAATAGAAGAAACTTTTAAAGGAGCTGTTCCTGTATTTTTAAGTGTAAAGGTATAAGGTTCAGTGGCCGTTTCAATTACAGCAGATCCAACTGAAATTGCAGGAGTGTTGTCATTGGAAACAGTTAATGCACCATCAAGTACAGAAAGTACCGGAGCCTGACCTTTACCATTTAGGTAGAACACATAAGTTCCCTCATCTGCATCATTACTTTTTATTGTTATTGAAGCTGATCTATCTCCATTAGCAGAAGGCTTAAATACTACGACAAAATTACTAGCACCAAATGCTCCTATTGTAGTTGAATAAGTCGGTGCCTTCCTAACAACAAAATCAGATGGATTCGCACCTCCAACAACAAGCTCAGAAGGAGCTAAAAGAAGCAAATCTGCTGCGCCATTATTCTTAATACTAAATGTCATTGTTGTACTATCACCTACCGTAGCTGTCCCCATGTTAAAGGACTGAGTAGTTAAAATAGTAGTAAGGTTAGGCACTGTTAAAGCCTGTACATTAATCTCAGGTCTAGGATCTGTGTATTTCAGGTTATCAAATAAATAGGTTCTTTGGGCTTCACTTGTACCTGTTCCTGACTGTACACCTCTAGGATCTACGATGATATCAATATAAGCTACATCTGTAGAATTTGCTACATCAGTATGATCAAATGATAAATTCACCCAAGTATTAGCTTTTCCTCCTTTTAATGTTACATCACTAACAGTAGTTCCATTAGATCTTTTAAGTGACATAGTAAATTCGGTACTGTCATTTGGCGCATAAACCATAACATCAATAATGGTTTTACCAAGCCCTAGATCTATCTTTCCAAGACAACCACCAAATCTTACAGAAGTATTTGAGGAATTCAATCCTCTGACAAATTGTCCAACATTTGTACTTGTATTAATACCTGTTTTTGAAGGATTAGGATAAAGAGTATTAAATGTTCCAGGGAACACAATATTTGCATATCTGTTAAAGTCAAAGTCATTCAACACTTGAGTAGCCGGGATACCAGAAACACAAGGAAGTTCAGACTCGTATCGGATATCGTCAAAATAATACACCTGAGATCCTTTCTCATTGTAAGGGTCAAAGAAAATATCAAAGGCATAAGTAGAGGCAGTATCTGTTGCTTTTATACCAGACAGGTCAAAATAAACTCTGTGCCACTGATTAGCAAAAACAGTTTGAGCATTTCCAACTGCTGCGTCTTCAGGATGATTATCAGCATCAGGACCATCAGGTATTTTTGCTGAGAACTGAATCTTCGCACCCGCAGTAGTGGAGTACACTAACATACTGATTATCTTTTCATTATTAAGTCTAAATTTATTTCCACAAACAACAAATCTAATACCATCAGCGTACTCATCTGCCGATGAACTTTTATTAAATCTACCAACAGTAGATGATGGATTGCCTGTTAAGCTAGGGTTTTCTACAGGTCCAACATATGATGGAATATCATATTCAAGGGTAGAGTTATTATGCACTTCAAATCCCTGAAGTACACGACTTTGCGGCAAATCTGATAAACAAGGTGCAACTTCAAGTCTTATATCATCTACATAGTAAGTTTTAGCTCCGTTTGCAGCAAGTGGATCTATAAATATTTCAATAAAATTAATACCAGTCTTACCTGCTGCTGCACTCATATTAAAATACAATCTCTCCCATTGGTTTGCCCGGGTGGTACTTACAGTTGCAGAAGCAGTAGAAGGATAAGAGGTAGTATTTGCAACATCCTCAGCTGTTTTGAGATTCATTAAAACAGGGATACCAGGAGCCGGAGAGTAAACTAACATACTAACAACAAATTTATTAGCAGCTATATTTACCGATCCTGAACATAATTTATAACGAACTCCATCATAATCTCCTGTCGCCGGTCTTGTATACTTGGCTACGGTAAAACTTGAATTAATGTCATCCACTTCAGGATTTTCAGTTATTTCACTCCAGTTTAAATTCGAATAATCCAATTTTGAGTTCTGAGCATTTCCATCAAAATCCTGATAAACTTCGTTGGTTGTAATTGCACTCGCACATGCTACGATAGAAGAAGTTAGATTTAACTTATATGCTTCATTTGTAGCATCATCATTGTTAATAGTCACCACTCCTGTAGGAGTTGCAGCTACTGCAGAAGATACTCTAACCCAGAAATAAGCAGAGTCATTAATTCCAATTGTAGTAGGAGCTCCTTCGATTACGTAACCAGTTCCTGAAATAGTAATCCCTGGTGAAACAATATTTAATGGAGCATCTCCCGTATTTTTAATAATAAACCTTTTACTATTTATTGAACCTATTGAGGATGTTCCCATGCTAAAAGTTTCACCATTAGCAATGGTTGTCCCAGACTCTGACAACACCGATATTTTAGGAGCTGTAGCGCTATTGGTTCCAGTTCCAACAATAGTAAATGTATAAGGATTTTCATCCGGGTCATTACTTGCAATTGTAATGGTAGCAGTTTTTGCACCTACTACACCGCCAGGAGCAAATGTAATAGTAAATGTAACACTTTGATTTCCTGCCAATGTAGAAGTAACTGAGCTTTGATTAACAGTAAACAAGGCTGCATCAGTACCGGATACTTGAATAATTGGACTTCCACTCAGTGTTAAAGACTGAAATCCCTTATTTTCCAAAGTAAATGTAACTACTTTAGAACCCGACTTAATAACATTTTGGAAATCAAAAGTAGAACCTGATTCTACATCACCTAAAGAAGTTTTAACATTTAAATCAGGTAAAGAAGTAGTTCCTAACTTCCAAGTATTCCCGGTCATCATGAACAGCGATAAACAACGTAATGTATTACCAAAATATCCAGAAAGGGTAGCATTCTGAATAGGATCTTTCACATTCTTTACCTCATTATACATCGCATCCATCAAAGTCTGATTCGTTGTAGCCATCACTGGTAATGCAAAAGTTGAAGTAAAAGTTGCATTATGCTGATTTCCACTATACAAACTTCCATTTTGATAAAGAGGCCCTCTTACATTAGACGGCCCCATAGCTGCCACAACCTTCTCTGTGATTTTTTCACAAATTGCTTTTGCATGTGGAGCATTAGGACCATTCCAAAGGAAATCCTGAGCCATACGCCATGGGTTACGACATGCATCATATCCATAACCGGCAGTTGGAGGATATCCCATTCCTCCGGGGTTACAAGTGTTCATTTCACCAGCTTGATTACTCCAATCGGAAACAAGACCAGTTGTAGCATTAGCGTTTGCATTAATCAGATTGTATCCTCCGGTAACTGCAGTATTCCAAAAAGGAGCATCTCCTAACTTAGCAAATTCACGATAATAGGCAGGTGATTGATAAGAAGGGTTTCTGCAAGGGTCAGCCCACCCCCAACCATCGCCATTAATCGCAACGCCCTGACTGTTTACTTCAAATTCTTTAATCTTTGAAATAAGGGAGTTCGCTTCATTAATGTATATGAATGGAGAGGTTGCATTAGGCCATTGATTAGCAGCAACTAGAAGAGCAAATGCGGCATCCAGTTCAGCATCAGTAGCCCCGTTGCTTCCTGAATTAGTACCACATCCCTCAATTCTCCAGTGCATAATTCCACGCCCATTTGAATGATTCTTGTAATATTTCCATAAACCATCAAACAGGGCTTTGTCGGCTGCATATGCAGAAAGAATCATTCCATAAGCTATCCCCTCAGATACTGTTCTTTGAGGTTCGTCAAACTTTACTCTAATTGATCCGTCGATACACGCTTCGGTGTAATTGGCCTTCCATTCTTCGTAAGCTAGCCCCGCATCTGTAGACTTGCCATACTTCCCTGAAGTGGGCAGATTTTGAGGCATAATACCAAAAGCGTATTGGGTATTCGCTCCGAATGGTACAACCGCCCCCGCGGGTGTATTAATCTGTGCCATAGCTCTGATGGAGAAAAAGCAACAGATCAACAGCACACATAGTCTGAGACTGTATTGTTTTATCATAGTTTAGTTATAAAAGGATTTAGATTTGCATTTTTTACCCAAAAAATTGACTCCAAATTAAGAAAGATCCTAATGGAAGACAACTACAAAATAGAAATTGCACAAAAAATACAACCTTCCATTTGCAGTAACCGTAATAACTCCTTTTCCAAACTCTAAAAAACAGGGGACTTGAAAAAAGGAATCCGGAAAGACCCAAAAAATTCCCAAAAAAATCCTACTTAGGAGTACCCTGAAATCACAACTTCACTGATTTTTGCATTATTTTTTCATTTTTTACCAAAAAACTTTAACAAAATAGCTTTTCGCGGGTAGTTGTACCAAACAAAATCAGAACTACTATGCCATTCAGCTACAAAAACAAAAAAGGAGTTACCTACTATCTTCACCTAAGAGGCCCGGCAAAACAAGAGGGTAAAGGTAAACTTTATTTTTTCTCCAAAAGTCAGGGAACCGATGTCATCGAAGACATGCCCGAAGGCTATACAATCATTGAAAATGAAAAAACAGGTTTGCCTATTTTAAAAAGAAAATAGGCTCTAACCTTAAAAGAATTTTATTCCTCTTCTCATTGTTTTTTAGGTGGAGGAATATAATTATGGGACTTATTAAATTGAATAAATCGAGAGTACCAGGTTTTACCAACGTATTGGAAGACTTCTTTGGAAGAGATGTGTCTGATTTTCTAGGCACTTCTGCTGATATTGTACCAGCTGTCAATGTAAAAGAAGAAGATAAAGGATTCCAAGTCGACGTGGCTGCACCTGGAATGGAAAAGAGTGATTTTAAGGTGAATATCGATAATGATACACTCACCATTTCTGCAGAAAAAGAGGAAAGAGAAGAAGAATCCGATGAAAAATATAGTCGAAAAGAATTCAGCTATTCAAGATTTTCCAGATCTTTTGTATTACCCAAAACTGCAGATAAAAACAAAATAGAGGCTAAATATGAAAATGGAATATTATCATTGTATATTCCTAAAATAGCCGAAAAAGAGCTTAAAGATGTGAAATCGATCGAGATTAAATAAAGTCAGGGTATAAACCCTGACTTTTTATTTCATTTAAAAATCCCTTTGATTTCCCTACTTTTACTCCATGGTACCTGAAACTTTCTTCGAAAATGTCTATGAGGTGGTTAAACTCATCCCTAAAGGGAAAGTAACATCCTATGGAGCTATCGCCCAATATCTTGGAGTAAAATCAGGAGCCCGCATGGTAGGATGGGCATTGAAAGCCTCAAAAATACCCCAAAATATTCCTGCTCACCGTGTAGTAAACCGATCCGGGTTACTAACAGGAAAGCTGCATTTCTCCCCTCCTTCCCTAATGCAGGAGAAACTGGAACAGGAAGGAATTAAAGTCTTTGACGACAAAATAGTTGATTTCCAGTCCGTCTTCTGGGATCCATCTATTGAATTACCATAAACTACAGAACAATTTTTTCTTCACCTCTGGAAGGATATGAAATCACCAGTAGTCCCAGAAAACAAATCAAACCGTTCAAAATAAGGGTCTCAAAAGAAAACTTATAGCCCCACAGCAAAGCCTCGGAATTAGTACTGATCAACAGGGTAATAAGTGGGCTCAGCACACAAATAAGAGGTACCAGTGCATCTTTAACCTTCCGTTTTGTCAATATCCCAAAGCTAAACAGCCCCAGAAGAGGGCCATAAGTGTAACTGGCAGCAGACAAAACAGCATCGATTACAGAGCTCTGATTCAACTCCTTAAAAACCACTATAATAATCAGAAATACCAGAGAAAAGCCCACATGGACAATGGTCTTCTGTCTGGCTCTAACCTTTTCCGGTTTGTTTTTAAAATCAAGAAAATCGATACAAAACGAAGTTGTTAAAGCTGCCAGTGCCGAATCCGAACTGGCATAGGAAGAAGCGATGATGCCAAGAAGAAAAAACACTGCAGCCAACGTTCCGAATTCATTCATAGCCAGATAAGGATATACTTTATCCGCCCCTGCCGGAAGCAGTACCCCTTTCTCCGTCGCATAAATGTAAAGCAAGGCTCCCAGCATCAGAAACATATAATTCACAATCGCCATTATAATGGAAAAAGAGAACATGTTTTTCTGAGCCTCATTGATGTTTTTGCACGTCAGGTTCTTCTGCATCAGATCCTGATCAAGCCCGGTCATTGCAACAGCTATAAAAATTCCCGCAATAAACTGTTTAAAAAAGTACTTATCGCTTTTTACATCGTCCAGAAAAAAAATCTTTGAATAATCCGTTTTATTAACCATTGTAACCATTTCCGGAACGGATAACCCCAGACGCTGGGAAATCAGGACTAAACTGATTGCTACCGCCCCTACCAGAAACAGTGTCTGAAAACTATCTGTCCAGATTATGGTTTTAACCCCACCCTTAAAGGTATACACCCATATCAGGACAATAGTAATCAAAACCGTCATAAAAAACGGCACATTGAGTTTATCAAAAAGGAACAACTGCAGTACCATTGCCGCCAGAAAAAGCCTTAAGGATGAACCTATTGTACGGGAAAGAAGAAAGAAAAAAGACCCTGTTTTATACGCCCAGAAACCAAAACGCTGCTCAAGGTACGTGTAGATACTGATCAGATTCAGGCGATAGTACAAGGGCATTAAGACCGTAGCGATGATAAAATATCCAACGAGGTGGCCTAAAATAATTTGAAAGTACGAAAATGCTTTTAATTCTCCTGACTGATTAACCAACCCCACTGCCCCGGGCACAGAAATGAACGTTACACCGCTAATGGATGTTCCTATCATTCCAAAAGCGACCAAATACCAGGGAGATTTCCGATCAGCAGTAAAAAAAGTTTTAGTATCCGCATTTTTGCCTGTTATATAAGCAATTATCAATAACACACTAAAATAAACTGCTATAATCGTGATAATCAGAGAAGGAGACATATTTTATCAATAAATAAGCAATAAAATTGTTTATTTTTTTTTAAATTTGCTAAAATGTCAATCATATAAATATGACCACAATTTCTAACATGCGTCCATTTCACGAAGAAGAAATTGAAGTTCTAGAGCTTGAAAAAACTTCAGAAAATTTTGATCTGGTTGTCTTTAATGATGATGTGAATACGTTTGATCATGTCATCAATACGCTAATCGAAATATGTGAACATTCCTCCGAGCAGGCAGAACAATGCACACTTATTATTCACTACAAAGGTAAGTGCACTGTGAAGTCCGGGAGTTTTGAAAAGCTTTTGCCGATGAGACAGGCTATCTGTAACAGAGGCATTTCCGCAGAAATACTTTAATTTTTAGGTGCTTTACTCAGAAGCATCTCCTTCTGTGAAATACAGATTAAACCTAAGTAATAAAAATTAAAGTATGATTTATCCCTCAAAGCTGATTGAAGACGCCGTTAATGAAGTTTCCAAACTACCCGGCATAGGGAAAAAAACAGCATTCAGGCTTGTATTGCACTTACTAAAAGAGCAAATCTCTGCTACAGAATCCCTTAGCTCAGCTTTGCTTACGCTTAGAAAAAATATTACCTATTGTAAAGTTTGCCATAACATTGCAGACGACCATCTGTGCAATGTCTGCAGCAATCCCAGAAGGGATACGTCCCTTTTGTGCGTTGTCGAAGACACCCGGGATGTTATGGCAATAGAAAATACACATCAGTATAATGGTATATACCATGTACTGGGAGGCATCATTTCTCCTCTTCAGGGGATAGGTCCCGGCGATTTAAAAATTGACGACTTAACCCGTAGAATTCCCGGTTCGGAAATAAAAGAAGTGATTTTAGCTCTTAGTCCAACCATGGAAGGCGATACCACCGCTTTTTACATCACAAAAAAAATTAAGGATTTTAATGTGAAAATAAGTACTATTTCAAGGGGAATACCCGTTGGAGGAGAATTGGAGTATACTGATGAAATTACTCTTGGAAGAAGTATTACGGCAAGAACCATCTACGAACATTAAAAGTCCTTGAAAAAACTTTCCATCATTATCGTCAATTACAATGTCTGTTATTTTTTAGAACAGACTTTAATAAGCGTAAAAAAAGCACTTTCCAGAATAGATGGTGACGTCTGGATTGTTGACAACAATTCCGCTGACAACTCAGTGGAAATGGTTAAAGAGAAATTTCCGGAATTCAATTTAATTGAGAACAAGGTAAATTACGGCTTTTCAAAAGCCAACAATCAGGCGATCAGGCAAACAAACTCTGAGTACGTTCTGTTACTTAACCCGGACACGGTTGTTGAGGAAAATACATTTGAAAAATGTATCTCCTTTTTAGACAGCCACCCTGATGCTGGTGGTCTGGGCGTAAAAATGCTTGACGGAAGAGGAAACTTTCTTCCAGAATCCAAAAGAGGGTTCCCCACTCCCTGGATAGCGTTTTACAAAATGTTTGGGTTATCTTTTCTTTTCCCCAAATCCAAAAAATTCGGGAAATACCATCTGACCTATCTGGACAAGGACAAAATTCATGAAGTGGAAGTACTAAGTGGTGCTTTCATGATCGTTCGGAAATCTGTCCTGGATAAAATCGGCTTACTTGACGAGGATTACTTCATGTATGGAGAAGATATAGACCTTTCTTACAGAATCCTCAAAAGCGGATATAAAAACTATTATTACCCTGAAACAAGAATCATTCATTATAAAGGAGAAAGCACAAAAAAAACCAGCATCAACTATGTGTTTATCTTTTATAAAGCAATGATCATCTTTGCACAAAAACATTTTCCCGACAGCAAAGCAGGTGCCTTTTCTTTCTTAATCAAGATTGCGATTTACCTCAGAGCCTTTTTATCCATCTCTTCGAGGTTTATACAAAAATGCTCTCTGCCATTTGCCGATGCTTCGTTAATCTATGCAGGAATGTACCTGCTCAAAACATATTGGGAAAATAACCACAAATATGTTCGTATGCCCTATCCTCCGGTATACATGGAGATTATCGTTCCCATCTATATAGGGATCTGGCTAATGAGCATATATTTCTTCGGAGGCTACCGCACGTTTTTTCAACCAAGAAAAATTATTCAGGGTGCATTAACAGGCACACTAATTATTTCTGCCGTGAGTAATTTTTTTGATGATTACCGATTCTCAAAGGCTCTTATAGTTCTGGGAGGAATCCTGACGATCGCCTGTTGCTTTTTGATTCGGATGATTGTCAACTTTATCAGATCCAAAAAGTTCTTTACCGACAATTCGAATAAAAAAGTACTTATTGCCGGACTGGAAGAAGAATGTTTACGAGTCATCAGAACCTTAAATGCTCAGGATTATAACCTTGAAATATTAGGCTTTGTAAGTCAAGAAAAAAGTACACATAAGGATTACTGGCTGGGCAAAATTGACAGGCTGAAGGAAATCTGCCTTCTTTACAAACCTGATGAAATTATATTCTGCTCCAAAGGCCTTGATACTTCACAAATTATTGAATGGATGCTTGCCCACGGAGAGGATATTCCTGAATATAAAATTGTTCCGGACGAAAGTAACTTTGTGATAGGAAGTAATTCCTCCAACACTCCTGGTTCTTTTTATACCCTTGATATTAAACTTAATAAAACCGATGATGAAAAGGCGAAGACGAAAAGATTATTCGACGTTTTAATTGCCTTTTTCTTCTTACTTTCTTTTCCTGTATTAATGTTCCTTGTAAAAAAACCTGGAAAATTCTTAAAAAATATCTTCAAGGTAATCAGCGGGAAAGTTTCATGGGTTGGTCTTAAAAATTCCAACACAGATATCCAACAGGTGAAAAGTGGCATTATTGATCCTATTCAGGGAGTATCCAGTGAATCCCTGGACGAAGAGACCGTTAAAAGACTGAATTACTTATACTCCAGGGATTATACACCTATTAATGATATACAGCTTATCTTCAGGTCCCTTCGAAATCTGGGAGCTTAATATGGGAATGACCATTGGTAGCAGTTGATTACTTTGTTTTTATAATAATCCTGTATAAGGATATCAGGGTTAAATTTCAGCAAATCAAATACAGAATCGTCTTTGGAAAAGAAATGTAACTTATAGTTATATTCCTTAAGGTCTTCTGCTATTCGTTTCTGGACGAGTTTGTCATCCTCCTGAACAAAAACTTTCAATTTATTTCCTTGCATTACCATGTCATGAAAAGCTTTAAAGATTTGAATATTTTTAATTTTATTTCCCTTAGAAGTAATTCTAAAACGTTTTTTTTACACGATTTGTTTTGCAAATTCACAGCAAAGACACCTGTATTTTCACCAATGTTAACCAACCGGGTAAAACCGGAAAGAGAACCACTTGAATACGAAGTACAATAATATTCTGGGCGCCCTTATAATTTTTATAGGGGCTATTTGTTTTTCATCCAAAGCTATACTGGTAAAACTGGCCTATAATTATCACATAGACGCAGTTTCTCTCCTCACCTTACGAATGGTATTGTCATTTCCGTTTTTTGCAGGAGTACTTGCATTTTCAGTGCGTAAAGACACCTCCGCCCCTATTGAAAAAAAAGACTGGTTTTACCTGATTATTCTGGGAATTCTCGGCTACTACCTGTCCAGCTATTTTGACTTCAAAGGACTTGAGTTTATTACTGCGGGTCTTGAACGGCTTATCCTTTTCATTTATCCCACACTGGTGGTACTGCTATCTGCGGTACTCTACAAAAAGAAGATTAAGAGGACTGAAATTCTCGCATTACTTCTGACCTATAGTGGTATAGCAGTTGTGTTTTTAAACGACCTGCAGTTCGATCAAAGCAATGTAACCATCGGAGGGCTTCTCATTTTCGGAAGTGCCTTCACCTATGCGTTTTATCTTATAGGCAGCGGAAAACTAATTCCCAAAATAGGCGCTGTAAGGTATAATTCTATTTCAATGATGGTATCTACGCTGATCGTAGTAGTTCATTATTTTATAAATGCGGAAGGCAATCTATTGCACTATGACTGGCAGGTATATGCTCTTAGTCTGGTGATGGCTCTTGTTGCCACCGTAATTCCTAGTTTTCTTCTGGCCGAAGGAATACGGCTTATCGGAGCAGGAAAAGCTGCTATCATTGGAAGTGTAGGGCCCGTCTCCACTATTATTCTCGCATACATCTTTCTAAATGAAGACATTACCCTGCTTCAGCTAACAGGAACAGCCTTTGTACTTGCAGGTGTTTTGCTGGTTAGCAAAAGTAAATAACCGCTGTCATTTAAACAGTTCCTTAAACTCGTTAAAGGACTTTTTATGCTGAATACTTGCTCCTGACCGGGTAGTAATATCATCATAATAGTAATAATAATAACTTTGATAAGATGTACTAAAAAATTTCAGGTTTACACTACCGGAGCTGTTTAGCCTGTAAACCACTGTATAATCTCCAAGGAACTGTCCCGAATTGGGTACATTGCCCACATTAACATTTCCTCCGGCAGTGATGGTAATCCTTTCACTTATCTGCCTGCTGGCCTTAAACTGTAAACTTTGGGCAAGCCCGGGATTTTCCGGGACAAGAGCTTCAATGTTTACATCTATTTCAAAGCCGGCTATTGATTCGGGTGCAATCTTATTCAACTCAGCATTCAGAATCTGACTTACACTTTGATTGGCCTGCTCTAATGCAATGTTTCCTCCGGCATTAATATACCCTGCCCCTTCCGGGAAAAATCTGTTTAATACGATTAAACCGAACACCTGTCTCTGCAATTGTTGCTGATCATTGTTTATCTCGTTAACTCTTTGAGCAATGATGTTTCCTAGGAAAGGATCATTACTTTCCGGCATTTCAATCTGAAAGCTTAATTCTGGTTCTGCAAGTTCTCCGGTAACATTAAGCTTTACCGTCACAGGTAGACTTCTCTTAGAAGACCGCACCAGCTCTTCATCCAACGCGGTTACATAGTTGCTTATAAGATCATACCTGGAGGCCTTCGTAGTATAGCTGGCCTTTACACTCAACAGGCCTTCCAAAATATCCCCGTTCCATGCAATCCTGCTTCCTTTTTCTATAACAAACTCTTTTCTGACAAGACTCGCAAAAGTGAATGTGTAACTTCCCTCACGTAATTCCAGTGATCCGTAAAGCTCCGGAACATTCTCCTGATCCACCTTCACTTCCAGCCTTCCAACTCCTCTCGCAGAAATTTTATCTTCATTAACAGGATCTACAATAATGTTTATTAAAGCATCATTAGTGATGGCAAGATTACCTGTAAACTTATACTTTGATAAATTCAGAGGTAGTTTATGAAATATGTCTTCGGTCGTATCAGATTTTTCTTCGCCCTCAACAAATATGATATAGCTGGGTGTCTTAAATTCTGCATTGGATGTTTGAAGAGGGATGTTAATGACAGACTTTGGCCTTGTGATCAACTTAAGATTAATTGCCAAATCATTTGCAGGACCATTCAGTGTCATCGTGACATCGGCAAAGAGTACTCCGTAAAAGCCCGCCTGATTTACCTTCTCTGTATTCATCACCTGAAAATTCTTTGCTTTCAGTGACAGCTGAATTGTAAAATCTTTAAAATAATTATGAAGAATGTATCCGTCAACACTGGCCTCATTTCCTTCAAAGTCTCGAAATTCTATATCATCCAGGATAATTTTATTACTGTTAAAGGTTATGTACTGATTGGCTATGACATACTTACTTTCTGTAAAATGTACTCCTATAACGTTTCTTTCCTTAAAAGCAATTTTCCCTCTCATGTCAGGACGAAGTGCTTTTCCTTTTAATGCCAGCTTTCCGGTCATATACCCATGCATGGCAAATAAATAATCTTTCAAAAATGGTTCAAACAAATGCAAACTCAACTTTGGTATATCTACCGTTATACTTCCAGTAGCTTCACTCAACTGCGTTACCTTATCCAAATATCCCTGGACGTAGACATTGTTTTCTACTCCTGACAAACTAAGATTCAGAGAATGTCTATCGTTTCCGGCCGAAGCCACTACCAATGCCAACCTTCCGGCATCGTTTTTACCAACGGCCACACTATCGATAATACAATCCACATCAAATACCGGAGTAGTAAAAAGTCCGTTTACCTGAAGCCCTCCACTTAAAAGACCTTTGATTTCAAACTTTTTCAAAGGTGTAAAATACAATATCGGATCCAGCTTAAGGTTCCATAACTGAGCCTGAAGAGCTCCTTCGCCCAGAAGGTCCTGAGAATGTATCTTTATCTTTTGTGCTCCCTGTGAAAGCAAAATATTTTGAACTGCCAGACTTTTATGAAAATACACTACTCTGGCATCTCCTTCGGACTTCCATTCTTCTCCTTTTAATTTAAGATCAAGGTTTTGAACCCCCAAGCTTATGGTATCTCCTGGAAAAGTAAGAGTCCCCGTAAGGCCTAACGCTGAATTCGACTCATTTTCAAAAACACTTAAAACAAACGAGGTACTATTGTCGAGGGTCTCTCCTCTAACGGAAGGGCTGTTTAAATACAAACCATTGGAAAGCCCCATCTTTTCTCCATTAATATTAAATCTGAAATTATTTAATTCCCCCTCAGTAGTAAGCGTTAAATCTTCAATCGTATATTTCTTATATCTTAGATGTTCGGTAAACCCATTCAGGGCTCCTGTTTTTGATACAAAGTCAAGATTTCCGTTAATGTGTAGCTTATTGATTGCAACCTCATCCAGAAACATTGACAGCAATGAGCTTACTTTTCCTGTAGAAACAGTTACCTCAATGTTTTCTGATATATAGTTTCCACCAAGGGCCTCTTTACTTAATGAATCAGGATTCAACAAGGTTGGTAATTCCGATAATAAAAATCTGCCTTCGGCTACCGCCTCAATGCTGTCTGTACGGAATAAGAGTTTTTTGTAAATCGAATCACCACTACATTGTACCATAACGCTGTCCGAGCGGTATTCTGATCGAGGGTTTACAGCACGGAAATTCACTATTTTCACATCTACATTAAGATCATCTATTGTTGAAGCAGTAATGGAAGCATTAAGTTCTCCTCCCACATAGGTGCTATGCAGTTCGTCCTTCAATAAAGCCAGATTAAGCTCATCCAGCTTGCCTACTATTTTATATCGGTTTTTACTAAGGTTAAGATCCAACCAGAGGTCGGCATGCAGATATGTACCGGCAGATTTAAACTGAAACCTTCCCTGATTATTAACCAGAGATCCAACGATAGAAAGATTGGACAAGGCCCTTTTATTGTACTCAATCTCCTCAACATCCGATTCCAGATAGACAAGATTATGATCTTTATAATTAAAAATTGCACTGGCAGACAAATTACCAAACAGCTCCAGTCCCTTTACAAGCTTGCCTAAGCCGATGTCATGGCCATGCACATTACCTGAAACACCTTGAAATTTCAGGTCTTTATTGGTATTTATAACAACGGTTCCATTCACCTGACCTACTCCCGTTGTAGCCAGTCCTGCAAAAGAAAGGTTTTTTAAGGAACCTTTCAACCGCCCTTTTATACGAGACTGACTCAATGCCTTAAGATGAACATTTTCGATCTCTGGTATCCTGACATACGAAAGGAACCATGGTACATCAAGATTTAACTTATGAATGTCCGCATCAATCGAAGCACTTTTTATATCCGGCAAACCTGAACAAGTCAGGTTGCCCATGAAATAGTTAAATGTATCCAGTCCCAAATAAGCATCGGTAAAAGTAAATGATGAAAGATAGCCTTTAAGGGTGCCATGAATTATTAAAGCCCTTTTAGTTTTATCTACTATGTTGCTATCCAGTTCCGGATAGAAATAATGAACATCATCAAGCGAAATTTTGTCATGATTAAACGTTGTGGAGGTGAATATTCCGGCTGTTGAATCTGACAGAAACTTTACAGAAGGGAAATTAAGAAGCATATGGCCATTAAACTCTGATGCCTGAGTCTGGAAACTGTTGACCTTAATGTTCATTAGATCACCCGGCATTTCCAACGTTCCGGATAAATTTTTAACCCAGAAGCCGTCCGAGTTTTTTAAATCCAGATCCTTCACCGATAACAGTAAAATATCGTCTTTCATGGTAAACCCCTTCAAGCTGCCATCAACAGTTGTAGTTAAATGATTTACATCAAAACCTTTTTCTCCTATTGGAAAATTATGATTGTTGTATATAAATCTTGAATTGCTGACTAGAAGATCAGATAAGAAAATATCAACAGTACCTGTTTTTGTGCCCCTCCTGTATTCTTCTGTTAATCGTGCTTCCTTGCTAATAAGATCCAGCTTAAAGATTAACCCATCGATCTTTGCACCTTCTACAATAAGTTTATCTGAAGATACAGGCAGGTCTTTAATATTCAGGTTGGCAGATTTCAGAAAATAAGAGAATAGTACGCCTGAAAAATAATCATCGTACTCCATACGCATGGTGTAAAGGTCTGCCCTGTTCAGGTTAAATTCAAACGGTTGCGTGTTGGCAGAATCACTTTTAAACGCATCAAGCAAAAACTGATAGTTAAACTGAGGATCGTTGGATGTTCTTTTAATATTCAGAACGGCATTCTCTGCGAAAGCATAGTCAAGATCGACAGATCTGTCCAAAAGCTTCATCACCCGTATACGCCCCTTGACTTTTTCTGCGAAAATTAACGTATCCTTTTCTTTATCTTCAATGTAAACCTGCTTTAAAACAACTTTTCCCGTAAAGTCAATCGTTACCTTTTCTACCCTGGCAATGGTTCCTGTTTTTTCAGAAACATAATCCGAAACTTTACGGGCTATCATCTCCTGAATGAATGGTAGTTTTAAAAGGATAACCAGAAGGAAAAATAAACTAATCAACGTTCCGATGACGCGCATGGAACCTTTAAAAAACATGAAGAAAAATTTCTTTAGTGACTTAATAGTGATAACAGAATTAGTACCTACTATTTAATAAAATTGAGGACTAATTTGTTTAGGCTACAACCATTAAGAATCAGGGCACATCTTTCAGATTATCACGCTGAAAAATGTGCCCTGAAGTACTTGTTTAAGACGGAAATTCCTTAAAAATTTCGTCTACATCTTTTGTAAGCTCTTTTTCGACCTTTTTAGGTCTGATTTCTCTTTCGTCTGTCCATCCCCTCCAAACCAGCTTTTTGGTTTCCCTGTCTATGATATCTATCACCAGCGTTCCTTCGGTGTAGGTATAATCATAGTAGTCATAGGCAAAAGGGTATGAATAATAATATCCGGGGTAAAGTGCATAATATCCAGGATAATAGAAGTTGTAATAACTGCTATATAAAGGATATCCTACCAGCTCTGATTTTTTCTCAAACACTGCTTTTAAAGATACCAGAAAATCAGGATTTATTGTATCTATGGTATATCCCCGTGATTGCAATTCGCTATTAATCTTACTCCTTACATTATTCTTTATAATCTGATTGTTATACGCGCTAAATTGCTGATCCTGATTCGAGTCTGAAGTATCCCTTATCCAGGCATACGTTTTATAGTTCGAAAAATCAGCACCACTTGCAAGATTAGAATGTACTTTTGGCGAACAAGAAGCCAAAAACAGTCCTAACATCCCTACTATACTCATTAATAGTCTCATATCCCTCCACTTTCTTACTCACTAACAATAGAACACCAGAAAAATCAAGAATGTTGAATTTGGCCGGAATTATAGCCCCCAAACAGGCCACCTAAAACACAATACGCTGTTAATCAATTAATTAAAAACAAGCTCGCAAATTTGAAAAATTTAATAAAATAGAGAAAAAACCCAAAATTGATTAGCAATATAGATGGATAATCCATAATTTTGAACCCGCAAAAAACATCTAAAATGAGTACAATCACAGAAACTAATCTTTTGTCTGAAAGACTCAGAGCCTTGTCAGAATCTGAAACACTAGCCATGACCAAGAAAGCGCGTGAGCTGGCAGCACAAGGACATAAAGTAATAAGCCTAAGCGTGGGTGAACCTGATTTCCAAACCCCACAACATATAAAGGATGCAGCGAAAAAGGCCATTGACGATGGTTTTACCTTTTACACCCCGGTTCCGGGTACTGCAGAGTTAAGACAAGCTATTGCGGAAAAGCTTAAAAAAGAAAACGGATTGGATTACACTGCTGAGAATATTGTAGTATCTACAGGAGCTAAACAATCTATCGCCAACGTTCTTCTAAGCATTATTGATCCAGGTGACGAAGTAATTATCTTCGCTCCATACTGGGTAAGCTATGTAGAAATGGTAAAACTTGCTGAAGGTAAATCTGTAATTGTTGAAGGTACAATTGAAAATGATTACAAAGTGAAGCCTTCAGATCTTGAAGCTGCTATTACTCCAAAAACAAAGGCAATTCTATTCTCCAGCCCATGTAACCCTTCAGGTGCAGTATTCTCTAAAGAAGAGTTAACTGCCATTGCAAATGTTGTTGCAAAGCACGAAAGAATCTTTGTGATTGCCGATGAGATTTATGAGTACATCAACTTCGAAGGAACTCACTTTAGCATAGGAAGCGTTCCAGCTATAAAAGACAGAGTAATCACTGTAAACGGATTTTCCAAAGGATATGCAATGACCGGATGGAGAGTTGGTTACATTGGTGCTCCCAAATGGATCGCTGCAGCCTGTGACAAAATTCAGGGACAAGTAACTTCAGGCACATGTTCCATTGCACAGAAAGCGGCTTATGCAGCTATTACAGGAGACCTGTCTTCCGCAAAAGAAATGGCTGTAGCATATAAGAGAAGAAGAGATCTTGTGACCGGGTTACTAAAAGAAATTCCGGGAATTAAGGTAAATGTTCCTCAGGGGGCTTTCTATACATTCCCTGATATCAGCTATTATATCGGAAAAAGCTATAACGGAACAGTAATCAATAAAGCCAGCGACCTGGCAATGTTCCTTCTAAATGAAGGACATGTTTCCACTGTAGGTGGAGATGCGTTTGGTGCACCAAACTGTATTCGTATTTCATTTGCAGCTTCTGATGAAAATCTGAAAGAAGCATTGAGAAGAATTAAAGAATGCCTGGCAAAACTACAATGAGTAATATTAATTCTATCGACGGGTTATTTAAGGCCTTTGAAAGCCTTAAAGTTCTGATCTTCGGAGATGTTATGATCGACTCATACCTTTGGGGCAAGGTCGAGCGAATATCTCCGGAGGCACCTGTCCCTATTATTAATGTTCAGAAAAAAGATCAAAGACTCGGAGGGGCAGCCAACGTTGCCTTAAATGTGCAGTCATTGGGTGCAACTCCTATTTTATGCAGTGTAATAGGTAACGATACCGAGGCAAAAGACTTCGTTTCTCTCCTGGAGCAAAACAATCTGTCTACAGAAGGGATAATAAAAAGTGATTCCCGGATTACTACCATTAAGCACAGGGTTATTTCAGGATCTTATCACATGCTTAGAGTTGACCAGGAAATAGACACTCCTATTACCCCTGAAGAAACAGCTCAGCTGATAGAAAAAGCCCAAAAACTAATCCATGAAGCAGATGTCATCATTTTTGAAGATTATGACAAAGGCGCTCTGCACAAAGATCTGATTGCTGAAATTGTCAAACTTGCCAAAGAACACGACATACCTACAGTTGTAGACCCAAAGAAACGAAACTTCCTGCATTACAAAGGAACAACCCTCTTCAAACCGAACAAAAAGGAAATGAAAGAGGGCTTAAAACTGGATGGCGATCTTGATAATATTAATGAACTTAAAAACGCCATTGATTTATTGAGATCTACCTTAAATGCAGACACGGTTTTAGTTACCCTTTCTGAAAAAGGTGTAATTATTACCAATCAAAAGGAAACCCATCACATTCCGGCACACCTTCGTGAAATTGCCGATGTATCAGGTGCTGGTGATACAGTGGTAAGTGCTGCAGCATTATGCTGTGCACTTAAAATAAACCACAAAGCATTGGCAGAATTATCCAACCTTGCCGGAGGAATTGTTTGCGAACATGTTGGTGTTGTGCCTATCGACAAAAAAATGCTAATGGCGGAAGCCAAAAGACTAAATATTCAGGTTTAGCAATAGCTTACCAGAAAATAATATAAAAAAAAGGCTGCCTATGGCAGCCTTTTTTTATCTTATTTTCAAACTGTACTCTTTAACCGTTTCAATAAAACACTTCACTTTCTCAGGATCAGTATCGGGATACACCCCATGTCCCAGATTAGCAATATGTTTATATGGTCCAAATGCATCCAGCATCTTCCGCGTCTCTTTTTTAATATCATCGAAAGACGCATACAACACACAAGGATCCAGATTTCCCTGAAGTGTTTTGGAATCACCGATCAGCGCTCTGGATTCTTTAATATCCATATTCCAGTCAAGACCAATGGTATTACAGCGTAAGGATGCCATTTCTTTTCTGGCAAAAAAGGCACCTTTGGCAAACACCGTTACCGGCACTTCATCGATTGCATTACAAATGTCGCTGATATACTTCAACGAAAACTCATTGTACACATCGGGCGCCAGCACTCCAGCCCAGGAATCGAATATCTGAACCATATCTGCTCCTGCAGCAATCTGTTTTTTCAAATAGGCAATGGTTGCAGAAGCGATTCTGCTTAATAGAGCATGAGCCAGAACAGGTTCTGCGTAAAGCATCTTTTTGGTTTTGCTGAACGTTTTGGAACCGCCACCGTCAACCATATAGGCCATTATGGTAAAAGGAGCCCCTGCAAAACCAATCAACGGCACTCTTCCGTCTAACTCCTTTTTAGTAATCTTTATCGCCTCATACACATACTGAAGCTCATTCGCTGCGGCATCTTTTTCTTTCAATTGAAGCACATCCTGCTCCGATTGAATCGTTTTCGGAAATAAAGGTCCTTTTGCCTCTATCATCTCATACGACAATCCCATTGCTTCCGGAATTACCAGTATGTCTGAGAAAATGATTGCAGCATCCACATTGAGAATATCAACAGGTTGTATTGTTACTTCTGCTGCCAGCGCCGGATTGGTTACCAGTTCTTTAAATCCGTTTACGCTTTCCCTCACTTTTCTATATTCAGGAAGAATTCTTCCCGCCTGCCTCATAAGCCACACAGGAGTCCTTTCGGTCTTTTCACCTCTGGCCGTCCGCAGTATTAAATCATTTTTCAATTGCATGCCGCAAAGATATAAAAGAAAAATACAGTTGACAGATTAAAAAAATAATAGCTTTTAATCCAATACAACTTTTTTCACAAATGACTTTCCCTGAAACAGCAATTCTATAAAATAGACACCTCTTTCAAGCTTTTCAACCCCAATAGTAATGGAATTAAAACCGGACTTAATATATTTCTTTGCATTAAAAACACTTTTCCCCAATACATTTAAAATGGAGAAATTCATCTCACCTTCATTTTTTAAAGTAAGATTCAGCTTAACATTTCTGGTATTTTCCTGTTTTACCTTTCTTAAAGAAACTGTAATTAGATCAGAATCATCAAGCGACAGATATTCCTTATCCGGACTTGAAGTAATATATCTATATCTTTTATCCATTATTTTAAAGTATTTTGGCGTGTACTTGGATACAAAAATTACTACAAAAAAGTTCGACCAAAGAAGTCTTATTTACATTTAACCAATTAAAAATTAAGATAAAATACATTCAAAAATATTTCAGAAGTGTTTTTTTTCTTACTTTAGCCAACAAGAAATCAGTTCTATTAAATCTGTAAAACTGAAGTACTTATAAGTTCGGTTTTTATAATTTATTGTGTATTAATTTGCACTTTATCGCTTTGAGCAAAGAGGTAAAAATTGTAAGTTTGTAAAATTGGACTTATAAAATCTAATCTTTTTAACTAAAAACGATTTAATTATTTTATGGCTGGAATCAGTGCACCTGTAAGCAATACTGTTAACGACGAGACCTCATCGTCTAATGTGCAGGGAAATAAGAACTATAAGGTACCTCTTATAGTAATTACCTCACTATTTTTCATGTGGGGTTTTATAACCTGTCTGAATGATATTCTAATACCAAAATTCAAAAGTCATTTTGCATTGCAGGGCTGGGAAGCTATGCTTGTACAGTCTGCCTTTTTTAGTGCATATTTCTTGATATCTTTTGTATATTTTATTGCTTCTGCCGGAGGCTTTGACCTTATTTCAAAAATCGGCTATAAAAATGCCATCATTTTAGGTCTTTCTATCTGCGGTGCAGGTTGTTTGCTTTTCATTCCTGCGGCTGACAATGAAAGTTTCATTCAATTCCTGGGAGCCCTTTTTGTGTTAGCATCAGGTATCACCATCCTGCAAATGGGAGCCAACCCATATGTTGCCCTGCTGGGCCCTGCTGAAGGAAGCTCTTCCCGTTTAAATATGACTCAGGCGTTTAATGCATTAGGAACAACTATTGCACCTGTTATTGGCGGTATGTTTATATTAGCCGGCGGCCTGGACTCTGTTAAAATGCCTTATGTAGGACTGGCTTCCACTCTTTTTGCACTGGCTATAATTATTGCTTTAATTCCTCTGCCTAAAGTAAGCGGGGAAGTCTCTATGGAGAAAGGAATCGGTGCGTGGAAATACTCTCATCTGGTACTAGGGGTTTTATGTATCTTCTTCTACGTAGGCGGGGAAGTGTCAATTGGTTCTGCCATCATCAACTTTCTTGAATTGGATAACGTGGCAGGATTACCTGCACATAAAGCGGATAAATTCCTTTCATTTTACTGGGGAGGAGCTATGGTTGGTCGTTTCTTCGGAGCAGTATTCCTGGATGAAAAATCCGATATAGGCAAGCAAAAAGGAGTTATCTTCTCTGTAATTCTGCTGTCTTATGCGTTAGGGGTATTCCTAATGAACAAAGACTTTATAATGGGCACTCCATCTCCAGATGAAGTGGCGGACTTCCAAACTCCGGTTATTTTCATGGGTGTAGCGCTACTGAACTTAGTGGCATTCTACATTGGAAAAAATAAACCAGGATTCACTCTGGGCCTTTTTGCATCTATCGTTGTAGGCTTATTGCTGGTAGGAATTATTGGAAGTGGCAGCTTTGCAATGTGGTCCGTTCTTTCAATCGGTTTATTCAATTCTATCATGTTCCCAACCATCTTTACACTTGCTATCAAAGATCTTGGAATTGATACTTCCCAGGGAGCATCCCTGCTGATCATGGCAATTGTGGGAGGAGCTATTATACCTCCGGTACAAGGATTGCTGTATGGCGAAGAGAACAGCGGACTTCAGTTCTCTTTTATAGTGCCATTGTTGTGCTATGTATATATTGCTTATTACGGTTTTGTCGGGTCAAAACCTAAAAGAGTAAGTCAATCATAAAAAGATACCTGCATAAAATGAAAAAGGCCCTCTTTAAAAGAGAGCCTTTTTTGTTGTAGTATACTTTAACTTTAAGCTTTTGTCATTACTTTTTCAAGCCTTTCATAGGCTTCTTTCATTTTCTCGGCGGGCACACATAGCGATAACCTCAGGAATTTTTTACCATTTGCCCCAAATATCTCTCCCGGAGTAAAGAAAACATAAGCTGAATACAGAATCTGATCCACGAAAGCTGCAATATCAGGAATTGCTACCGGATCTTTTGGTTTGGCCCAGATGAACAAGCCCACCTGCTCCTTACTGTATTCAAAGTTGAGCAAATCAAGTATTTTATATACCCAGTCTCTTCTTTCTTTGTACACTTCATTTCTTTTAGCATGCCAGTTCTCATCATTCTCCAGTGCTTTCATGGCTGCCTGCTGAGTGCCGAGAAACATTCCGGAGTCGATGTTACTTTTAATTGCCAACGCCGCATCAAGGTATTCTTTTTTCCCCAACATCATACCTACTCTCCATCCTGCCATGTTATGTGATTTGCTAAATGAATTTAACTCTACAGCTACTTCTTTTGCCCCTTCTACCTGCAGAATACTAAACGGTTCTTCTTTATTCAGCACAAGGCTGTATGGATTATCATAACAAATCAGAATTTTCTTTTCCTGAGCAAATGCAATAAGCTTTTTCAGCATTTCTTTGTTCGCCACTGTTCCGGTCGGCATATGCGGATAGTTAACCCACATAATTTTAACGTTGGAAAGATCTGCTTTTCTAAGTGCATCAAAGTCTGGAAACCAGTTCGTTTCCTCTTTTAAATCGTAGTAGCGGATTGCTCCCCCTGCAAGCATCGTCAGAGAAGAATAGCCAGGGTAGCCCGGGTTGGGCACCAGTACTTCTTCGCCCGGATTTAAAAAAGCCATGGTAAGATGAAGAATCCCTTCCTTGGAACCTAATAACGGCAACACTTCATCATTTGGATTCAACTCGACTTTATAGGTCTTTTTATACCACTCCGCAATTTTTTGTCTGAATTCCGGAATACCTCTGTATGGCTGATAGCCGTGGGTATTTTCTTTCTCTGCAGTAGCAATAAGCGCCTGCACCGTTTCTCTGGAAGGAGCCAGATCAGGACTACCAATACCGAAATTGATTACATTTTTTCCTTCTTTGTTGAGTTTGGCGATCTCTTCTAACTTTCTTACGAAATAATATTCTTTAACAATGTTAAGCCTGTCTGCTTTTGGTATAATCATGAATGGTTTCTCCTTTTCTATACTCTCCCAGAATTCTGAGATTTTCTACAAAATTTTTTATTGCTATTGACTTTCTGAAATTTTCATAATTGAAAAATTCGCAGTCAACATAAAACGTATATTCATTAGGTCTGCCTATAATAGGCAATGACTGGATTTTGGTAAGATTGATGTTGTTCTCTACAATCACTCTTAAAACATCTGCCAGCGCCCCCACCCTATTCGGCAGATGAAAACTAATGGTTGCCTTGTTTTTATTTTCAATCTTATATTTTTTATCTCTGCTCAGAATCAGAAACCTGGTATAATTTCTTTTTTCTGTTTCTATACTTTCTGCCAGTATATTCAGGTTATACAACTCTGCCGCATAACGTCCTGCAATAGCGGCAACATTGGTTTCCCCTTTTAGTCTAATATCACGGGCACTATCTGCAGTGTCATGATACTCCTCGAGTTTTATATGCGGATGTTGGTGAAGGTAGTCCTGACATTGAAGTAATGCCATATAATGCGACCGTGTCTTTTCGATTTTATCAATCGTTACTCCGGGCAGGGCCATGAGGTTTTGCTCAATCCTGAGGTAAATCTCCCCAATGATTAAAAAGTCAAATTTCTGTAATAAAGCATAGTTTGGTAAAATACTTCCGGCAATAGAGTTTTCAATTGCCATAACGGCAAAATCAGCTTCCTCCTTTTTTAAGGTCTCACATAAAACAGGGAAAGAGCTACACTCTACCATCTCCACCTCCTCCTTAAAATAATTTCGGGCCGCTATCTCATGAAAGGATGCTCTACCGCCTTGTATTGCAACTTTTACCATATTCTGTTTTACTACATAAAAAAAAAGTCCCAAATGGGACCGTCAATAATAGCAATTCTGATCCCTCCGGTTAGGACTGATAGAAATAATAAAATGCAACTGACATTATATTCCGGACCATATAGTCAAAGTTAATTTGTTCTAATAAAGAAAACAAAATTTAGATCAAGTTATAGGCTTATTTTTTTTAACCGATACGGAATGTTACCCCAAAAACTGAATTTAATTTCAGGGGAGTTGTAACAGATGGAAACGCTTGAAAGAAGGTTCGTTTACTTTTTTACAGGCTGGCAGGCCCGTAAAAAAGTAAACTTTAATAAATCCTTTTTGCTAAAAAGATTGTCTTATCTCGTTTTTCAAAAATTTAATGGCATTATTTACGGGATCTTCATTTCTGGCCCCTACCAGATCAAAAATATTTTTTCCCAGTTCAATACTTCTTGACTGAGGATTGGTTTTATCCGCAGCCATATTTATGATAGAGACAACATCGTCCATTGCTCTTTTAATGTTTTCCCAGGCCTGATCACTCATATACACCTGCTGAGACAGGTTATGATTAAACTCTTCACGTATTTCGTGCAACAATTGCTGATGAAACACCACGGAACTGAAAGAAGGGTCGTTTACCCTCACTACCAGATTAGAGGGCGATATCCTTTCAAGAAATAATGCCATACGTTCATAGGCCTGAAGCCGGATAGGGAGCACGGTCTCTGTATTCTTTATCTTTATATCAACAAGCCTTTTTTCAAATTCTTTAGTTAAAAAAGTTTTTACAGTCAGATACATGCCAAACAATACAACTCCGGCCGGCAATAAGATTTTTAAAAGGTCTACAAACTCTTGCATAGGTATTTACATTTAATTATCCACTCTTATTTCTTTCAATCCGATCTATTTAGTTCTGATCATATCTTCCGGAAAACAAATGATATAATCTGCACTATTGATATATTCTTTATCCAGAACCGCAGGATCTTTCTGCTCTTTTGAACTGATGGTTATTACTTTTAATGAAGGGGTTTGCTTTTTCAGATACCAGTATATCCCTTCAAATCCGTCCGAATGATAACTGCCGTTTATATGGAAGAACTGCTTACCAGCTCCCTTTATGCTTATAAAATGGGCCATGGTTGCATCTTTTATGGCTTGTGCTTCAAGCATAAAAGGCAGACTAAAGCCGTGGCCGTGGCCATGCATTGTTCCACCTGATAGTGGTTTGTAACCGGGTAAATTTCTATCAATTTCAAAAGGCAACGGAACCATCCATTTAAACACTTCCGGGTCCAGCAGCGCAAGAGTATCCAACCCTTTTTTAGCGACAAGAGATGCATACCGTCTCGGAATATTCGTGGCAATAAAAGGGAGTTGCCTTTCTTTTACAAACTGGATAACAGGCAGGTATGCCTGATCAAAATTGTTCCAGGTTTTCACCTCCTCCTTAAAGTTGTTCAGAGAGATATATCCTTTCAGGTATTCATCAATTATCACCTGATCATCTGCTTCAAAAAACTCGCCACCTACGATCAGACTGCCATTTTTACCAGCCTCCAGGCTTTTTAGTATCTGGAGTTCCAGCCAATGGCAGAGCGCATTATCATGAATTTCTCCAAACAATATCACATCTGCATCTTCCAGTGCCTTAATGAGCTTGGAATAGGAAATCTTTTTCCCCTGTTTATCAAACAGGTAATAAGCATCCTGAGCAAAAATTCTGAATGGCAATAGTACTAGTATCAGAACTATATATACCTTCAAACTATCCATGGACTCTTCTGATCGTTACCTTCGATTTTGTGCAAAGACTTCCGAGAGGTGGATTCATTTTGGATATTGAAGCCTCTGCAGAGATAATGTTAGGATACAGACTAAAAATACTATTCACGATATTCTGTGCTACCACTTCCAGCATCTTTCTGGGAACCTCCATTTCAAGTTTTACAATCTGAAAAAGTTGCACATAATCCACCAGACCATCTATAGTATCTTCCAGGTGTGCTTTTTTAGGATAAGTCACTTTCAGGTCTACAATAAAGCGGTTTCCTGTCCTGGTTTCCTCTTCATACAAACCATGGTACGCATAGAATTCCAGCCCTTCTAATACAACCACTATTTCTTCTTTCATTACAGTGAATCAAAAAATGATCCTTCTCCTTTACTACCCTTCTCGGTTGAATTTGTATCCGGATTGCTGGCTGGTTTATACTCTTCGGTTCTGGGTTTGGGAGCTTCTATAGGTTTTATCTCAGGCACTGGCAGCTGATCTGCAATCTTTTTCTCAAAGCCCAAACTTCTAAATTCTCTCAATTTAGCCTGAAGCCTTTCCTGAGACCCAGACTTGGCTATGGCTCTTGATACCTTTTCATTGGTATCGTTCACCAGGTTCTTTAATTCAGTATGCAGATTGTCTCTCTGATCGGCAATAAAGTTATATTCTCTTTCTATTGCTTTCACTTCATCATGAAGAGAATCGAGAATATCTTTCGCCTTCTCTTCTGCATCTTCTAAGATCGATTTGGCTTTAAAAGTGGCATCGTTTAGCAAGGCTTCCGCTTTCATCTGGGCTTCTTTTAAGTGTAGCTCAGCTGTTTTATTGGCTGCATCGATCATGTGAGCCCCCGTATCTTCCGCTGTTTTGAGTGTCCGGAACAACGAATGCTCTACTTCTCTCAATCTGGATACTTCTTTTTCCGATGTTTCCAGTCTCCTCTTCAGTTCTTTATTTTCTTCGAGCAACCGCTCCCATTCCTGAGACAGAGAAAGCAAAAAAGCATCTACCTCTTCTTTTTCATACCCTCTGAAAGCTTTCTCAAATTCTTTCTGTCTGATTTCGATTGGGGTTATTTTCATTTTGAATACGAATTTAAAAACTCAACATTTCAGCCTGCTGTCTGTCGCCAGGGATTACAGATTTTTTACTTTCCAGACAGAGATAGACCTGTCATCGCTGCACGAAACTATGGTATCTGAAGAGGACCATAGTACTTTGTTTACGGAAGTACCATGTCCTGCATGTCTGGCTTTATCAATGACTTTTTTCAGGGAAAAAGTTCCGGTTTCCCAGACTTTTACGGATTTATCCATACTGCAAGTAGCAAAATATTTTCCATCTTCCCTAAATGCTATATTGTTTATTGCAAATAAGTGGGCGACAATCGTTTCTACATGTTCCAGCTTTTTTTGACGTATGGCCCACACTTTTAACCGGGCATCTCTTCCTCCACTTAGCAAATATATCCCATCAGGAGAAAATGCCAATGTAAAAACAGAATTTTCATGAGCAATTTGCCGATCCGTCAATTCCATTGTCTGCAAATTGAATACACTGATTGTAAAATCACTGTCTCCTGTTACAAGTAAATTATCCGCCTCATTTATAGCAATCGTCCTGAGACTTTTAGCAGATACTTTGATTTTAGCTATTGTAGACAAATCCTTTGCATCCAACACCACCAGCATTCCATCGCCACATGCCATATAAATATGCGTTGAGGTAGCTTTAACATCAAAAATCGGAGAAGCGCTGACCGAAGTTGAGCCTTCCTCTTTTTTCAACAAAGGGTTTATAAGGTGTAGTCCGGTAAAATTGTGCCCAACCAGCAATTTGCCCTCATGAAATCGCAATGCGTATACCGAATTTTCTACCTTGGCTACCAGTTTTCCCAGATCCGGCTGATCCAGATCCCATTTAACAACCATTCCATCTCCACCTGCAGAATAAATTACCCTGTCAGATTCTCCCTTTTCAATGGTATAAATGCAGTCTTTATGCCCGGTTAAGGAAGTGATCTTCTCTACCTCAATTTTTGTCATGGAGTTTACTTTTGGAATTTTGTCTAAATTTAGCAATTAAATAAACGATTTTACACACATAAAAAATTCAACTTTCTGATGCCCTTGGTTTCCATAACACCTATCTCTGCCATTTCCTGCTGGGGAATCTGGGAAATTAAAGAGTCGGTGGACGAACTCCTGCAGCTTTATAAGCCGGAGAAAAAATGTGATGAATCCTGGAGTGAAAAGCGCAAAAAAGAATGGCTGGCCTCAAGAATACTCGTCCAACACCTATGCGCGTATAGTGGTATAGAGTTTCAGGATATCACCAAAGACGAACTGGGCAAACCACTTCTACTTCCCAATCTTGCCGAAATATCCATAAGCCACTCCAGGTCAATGTGTTGTGCCTTATTAAGCAAATCTGGAAAAGTTGGTATAGATATTGAACTTTCTTCAGAAAAAATTATACGAGTTAAAGATAAATTTCTGAGTGAAAACGAATTAGCAGAAGCCGGTGATAACCTTGATGTATTGTCTGCGTATTGGTGCGTTAAGGAGGCCGTTTACAAAATGTTTTCCGAGCTAAAACTAAATTTTAAAGAATCAATCAGAATTCAGCCTTTTGACTTTAGTACTAATGACACACAGTGTTTGTGTGAGATTAAAAGCAATAATGGTATATTTAAAACTATTCCCATGAAAATTTCAAGAATCGGAAAGTACATATTAGCCTATAATCATTAAATTAGTAACACTAATCCGGGAAAAAGATGAAAATTATCGGGACTATTTTCTTTTATTTTTTTGCTTTAAATCTTTTTGCTCAGACAGGTTACAAAGTAGGGGACAAAGTAAAAAACTTTACAGCAAATAATGTTACAAGCCAGACCAAGGTGAGCTTGTATGAATATCTGGAAGACAAGGGTATTGTTATTGTTTTTACCAGCCAGGAGTGTCCTTATTCCAGGTTATATGAAGAACGAATTATCCAGCTGGCAAATGAATTTGAAAACAGCAAAATCAGATTTATTCTTATAAATCCTAACAATCCCTCTGCCTGCCCTCTGGACGGGGTAAACGAAATGGCCAAAAGAGCCAAAGAAATGGCTTACAATTTCCCCTATCTGCCAGACAAAAACTTTGAAATTTCCAATGCCTTTGGTGTAACCAAAACACCTGAAGTATTTGTTTTAAAGAATATTAACAAATCGTTTGTTCTATTTTACAAAGGAGCTATTGACGATAATCCACAAGCGCCCAAAGATGTACATTATCATTACTTAAGAGATGCACTCATTGCTCTGGTTCATGATAATGCACTTAAAATATCGGAAAAAAGAGCTATCGGATGTATTGTAAAAAAATAATAACCAGTTAACTTCTAGTCAATTAATTCCTTTCCATCTGAAATAGAATCCAGCAACAGCTTAATTTCTTCCACCTTTACGGCATCCCCAAGCTTCTCAAAAGAAACGGACAGGTTTCTAAGCATTCTCCTTGCTATATCCAGATTGGAGCAGGGCTGGTAAAATATATCCAGCGGATTGATATTCAGGTGAGACAGATAGTTATCTATATCTGCTTTCGAAAATATTAATCCTTTGTTGAAAGCATTGATATAAAACTGAACCGCCTCCGATTTATAGGTCAGGATAAACAAATTAGGCAGGTTTACACCATACACAGGCATGTTCAGCTTTTGTGCCACGAGTAAATAAATAACACAAAGCGTTATGGGATTTCCCTTTTTGCTTTCCAAAACAATGTTTATCATTGAATTGGAAGGAGAATGGAAATTTTTTGTATTGGCAGAAAACCTGTACTGATTAAAAAGTACATTGTTTAATATCTTCACCTGGTCAAAGGGATGAAGCTCATTCTTCATATTTGTCCAGGCTTCAAAATAAATCTGATCAATTTCCGACTTAAGCTTACTTAATTCCAGATCCGGATACTGATAGGTTGCAATAATCCACATACCTTCCAGCAGGTCTTTAGCTCCCCCATCTTTCCATGCTGCCAGTCGTACTTTTAACAAATCATAATGTACAGTATGTATCAGCTCTTCAATTCGTTTCTGAACAATAGGATTGAAATTGTTTTCCCACTCATTTTCCAGAAAAGGAATAATTTCTTCTCCCAGGGCAAGAATTTCTTTTTCTACATGAGAGAGTACCTCTGTATCATCATCATCCAAAAGGGAAATTAAAGCTTTTATCTTTTTATCATCCATTACTGTACTAACTACCTACTACCTATATATATTATACTTTATTTGAAAGTATAAAGATATACAGGAAACCTGAAAACATCATGTTTGAAGAATTCCGGGGTTAAACTTTTTTTCGATCGGGGCGTTATTAGCCGCTTCAATCCCCATGGATATCATTGTCCTGGTTTCTTTTGGATCAATGATTCCATCCACCCAGATACGGGAGGCTGCGTAGTAAGGGGACAGTTTTTCATTGTACTGTGCGGTGATCTCATCAAGAATTTTCTTTTCTTCTTCAGGCGTAATGTTTTGCCCTTTTGCTTTGAGTGAAGAGACCTTGATCTGCAGAAGTGTTTTACCTGCTGAAGCTCCACTCATTACACCTATTTGTGCCGTTGGCCAGGCAAATATCAGTCTTGGATCGTATGCTTTTCCACACATTGCATAATTGCCTGCTCCAAATGAATTACCGACTATCAGGGTAAATTTGGGCACAACAGAATTGGCCACTGCATTCACCATCTTGGCACCATCCTTTATAATGCCTCCATGCTCAGATCTGCTGCCTACCATAAATCCTGTAACGTCTTGTATAAACAATAGAGGTATTTTCTTCTGATTACAATTCATGATAAAACGGGCGGCTTTATCCGCAGAATCGGAATAAATAACCCCTCCCATCTGCATTTCTTCTTTTTTGGTTTTTACCATCTTCCGCTGATTGGCAACAATTCCCACAGACCATCCATCTATTCTCGCAAGACCACATAAAATGGTTTTACCATACAACTCTTTATATTCTTCAAATTCAGAATTATCTACCAGTCGTTCAATTATTTCCCTCATGTCATAAGGTTTTACTCTGTCGGAAGGTATCAGACCGTATATTTCTTCGGGGTCTTTGGCCGGAGGCTTTGGTTCTACTCTGTCAAATCCAGCTTTTTCAGAATGGCCTATTTTGCTGATGATGCTTCTTATCTTCTCAAGACATTCCTCATCGTTGGCACATTTGTAATCTGTTACACCGGATATTTCCGAATGGGTAGACGCTCCACCGAGCGTTTCATTGTCTACGGTTTCTCCAATGGCTGCCTTTACCAGATAAGGCCCGGCAAGGTAAATTGACCCTGTATTCTCCACAATCAGGGCCTCGTCCGACATAATGGGAAGATAAGCTCCTCCTGCAACACAACTCCCCATAATAGCCGAAATCTGCACAATTCCGGAAGAAGACATGATCGCATTGTTTCGGAAGATCCGGCCAAAATGTTCTTTGTCCGGAAATACTTCGTCCTGCATCGGAAGAAAAACACCGGCACTGTCTACAAGGTAAATTATGGGCAACCTGTTCTCCATGGCGATTTCCTGGGCCCGAAGGTTCTTCTTTGCTGTAATCGGAAACCACGCCCCGGCTTTTACAGTAGCATCATTGGCTACAATCATACACAGTCTCCCATGTATATAGCCCATTCCGGTTACCACTCCCCCGGACGGACAACCTCCCACTTCCTGATACATGCCTTCACCAGCCAAGGCAGCTATTTCAAGAAACTGGGAATTTTTATCAATCAATTTTTCAATTCTTTCTCTTGCCGTAAGCTTACCCTTGTCATGCTGCTCCTGTATTTTCTTTTCTCCTCCCCCCTGCTTTACTTTTTGCAATCTTGTTTTTAGCTGAAAAGAAAGTTGCTTGAAAACATCCTCATTTTTGTTGAATTCAATATTCATGACCGTAAGGGTTAAAGTGTACTAATCTCTAATTTGTATACCAAAGAAAGTATGCTAATAAAAATATCGTCTGACTTTCCAAAATCCAAGTTTAACCTGGGATACTAGTATTGACTATTTACTTAGTATAAAAAATTTTGTTCTCTTTTAAGTGTGGTAATTTAAAACAAAAAATCCCGCCACAAGCGGGATTTTCTATTTATTGTATCTACTAGTCAATGCTATTCCGGAGCAACATAGCCCTTCTTGGGTTTTTGTCCCAGAGGAGCAAAATAATGTCTTGGATTATTTCTCAGATCGATCAGCAGTTTATCCATGCTTTTGACAGCATGGTTAAGATTCTCTACAAATGCTTTATCGTTTACAAGGGCACCAAGACTACCCTCACCTGAGTTAATTTTACCTGTTATAGAATTCAGGTTTTCCATTGCCTTATTTGCATTGGCAACAGTTGCTTTTAGCTCCAGATCATTAAGTGAATCCGCAAAATGACTCATTTTCGCAATAAGCGGTTTTAGTTCTCTTTCCGTTTCTGCCAGTGAAGAAGTCATTGCTGAAAGATTGGAGGTTATTGTATGGAGATTCTTTCTGTTTTGGCCCATAACCAGTTTTAAATCTTCAGAAGCGAGCTCAAAGTTATGAAGTGTTTTTTTGATGCTAGTACCAAGCTCATCACCAAAGATATTATTAAGGTGTACCACCGTAGAATCCAGATTGGTCAGAATAGGAATTGCTTTTTCTCTAAGCATCTCGGTGATGTTTTTTTCCATTACCCCTTGCAAAGTGTCTCCATTGTCGTACACCTTGGTATTTTTTCCCAGTTTAAGGTCAATGGATTTTCCTCCCAGTAAGTCTGTATTGGCAATAAATGCGCTGGTAGAATCCCCCAACACTACATGCTCATCAACCAGAATCTCCACCACAATCTTGTTGTTCTGAGAAGTGATCATTTTTAGATTGTCTACACGACCGATTGTCATTCCATTTAGCGTGACTGGGTTGGAAACAGTAAGTCCGTCAATCTGATCGTAAACAATGTAGTATTTTTTTGTAGGAGAAAAAAAGTCAACTCCTTTTAAAAAATTAAATCCCATATATAGTATCACACCGGCAACCAGTGCCAGTAGTCCTACCTTTACTTCTTTAGATATTTTCACTTTCTATTTATTCATTGATTCAAGTTCAGTTTTATATTCCTTCAGGGCTCTGTAGATACCTGAAGCTATATAAACCTGTCCTGTTTTGTTTTTCAAGTATTTTTCTTCTTCCGGGTTGGTTAAAAACCCGATTTCAATTAATACGCTGGGCATAGCACTCTTCCATAGCACTACCAGTCCGGCCTGCTTCACCCCTCTGCTCGTTCTACCAACACGGGTTGAGAATTGTTTTTCGACCTTCTGTGCAAATCTAAGACTATTTTCGATAAAAGCATTCTGGTAAACTGAAAACAGGATGTGTGCCTGGGGAGAGCTGGGATCAAATCCCTCATAATTTTTTTTGTAGTTGGTCTCTTTTAAAATAACCGAATTTTCTCTTTTTGCCACTTCAAGATTATCTTCTGTAGTATGAAGTCCCATTGTATAAGTCTCAGTACCAAATACATGTTTAGGCCCGGAGTTACAATGAATCGATATAAACAAATCTGCATTGTTCCGGTTTGCAATACCGGCACGGTCATGAAGTTCAACAAATTCGTTTTTTGTTCTGGTATAGATTACCTTTACGCCGGGAAGATTTTCTTGAATAATACGGCCAAGTTCAAGAGCGGTTGAGAGAGTAATTTCAGCTTCAATAGAATTCTTTCCAAGACAACCGGGATCTTTACCTCCATGCCCTGCGTCAATTACAACTGTTTTAAGCTTGTATTGTTTGACCTCAACAGGACTGAAAGAAGTTAGCACAAAAATTGCTGAGAGAAGAACGGTCAATACAATATTGTTCAAAATATTCGATTTTAAAAGTTATTACGATAACTTTGCATACAAAAATTGTAAATTTTTAATAAAATCTGAAAAAACTAGTACAAAATTTAGGTGTATTTTTTCTGGCTGTCTTCCTGCTATCAGGCGGAAATGCTTTTTCACAGTCAGATTCTACAGGGGTGCCGGCACCGGCTGATAGCCTGAATGCCGCTGCAGTAAAGGATACTACGGACACTTCTGACTCGCTTAATGTTCAACCCAAAGGTGATATAGCTACCACCATTAAATATTCGGCAAGAGACTCCATACGACTTGACGTAGTGACTCAGACGGCCTACTTATATGGTGATGCCAAAATCAATTACGGAGACATTACGCTGGAAGCCGAGAACATTGAAATTAACTGGGCTACTTCCACCTTGACGGCAGTGGGTGTTCCTGACTCTACAGGAAAGGTAAAGGGCGTTCCTCTGTTTACGGAAAAAGACGATAAATATTCCGCAGACATAATCCGATATAATTTCAAGACTCGTAAAGGTATTATATCCGGAATCGTCACCCAGCAGGGAGAAGGCTATATCCACGGAGAAAAAGTAAAACGAACCGACGAAGCGCTATTCATCAACAGTGCCAACTATACAACCTGTAACCTTGCACATCCGCATTTCCATATAAGGGCTAATAAACTAAAGGTGATACCTCAGGACAAAATCGTAACAGGACCATTTAACCTATATGTGGCAGACGTGCCTACACCATTGGGTTTTATCCTTGGAATATTCCCGGTTCCTAAAAGAAATAAGTCCGGCTTAATATTTCCAATGTACGGAGAATCGCGTGACAGAGGATTTTTCCTGCGCAACGGGGGATATTACTTTGCAATCAACGACTACGTAGCATCCAGACTAATCGGAGAAATTTACACGCTGGGGAGCTATGGTTTACAATCCCAGACAGACTATATAAGCCGGTACAAATTCCGTGGAAATCTTGACCTTGCTTTTAACCACCGTAAAAGTACCAACCCCAATTTTGGCGTAGCAGAAGGCGCAAAAGAGTTTTATTCTGTGGACGACTATAAGATTATCTGGAACCACCAGACCATCTCCAAGAAAAACAGCAGGCTTTCCGCCGGAGTAAACTTCGGTAGTACTACGTATAACAGAAATAACTCTTATAACCCTGCTGCATATCTGAGCAATACCATGACCTCCAGTATTTCTTACTCAAAATTCTTTGGAGGCACTCCGTTCAATTTATCGATTGCTGCACGATCTACTCAGAACAATAATACTGGCGTCTACGATTTTACATTTCCTGATTTTGCCTTCAGCATGAACAGGATTTATCCTTTTAAAAAGAAGTTTGGAGATGGCAACAGCTGGTATGAAAAAATTAACATTTCCTATAATTCGGTAGGATCTATTCAGGCCAGCAATGTTAGCGGCGTATTAAGAGGAAGAGCTGAAGGAGGAGAAAACCTCGATACACTGAGTCTTAACTTTAACAATCTGGGCAAAATCTTTTCCGCCCCTTACGCCAGAAGCGGCTTAAGACATACTGCAAGTGCCGGGACTACGATCAAGGCGTTGAAATACTTTAACCTGAACCCTTCACTGAACTTTAACGAGTACATGTATTTTAACAGGTTAAGTTACAGGACCCTTGGACCCGATACTCTGATCACCTACGATACGCTCCGAGGATTTTCCAATGCTTATGACTTTAACTTCAGCACAGATTTAACAACCAGGATATTCGGTTCTGTTTATTTCAAAAAGGGCCGGGTAGTTGGCGTACGTCATACGCTGATTCCAACATTGAACTATACGTATCGTCCAAATTTTGCCAACCTGTTTGGAGGGCCTTCTTATCAGACCATTACCGGCCGGACTTCGCCAGGCAGAACTGTTTCCGAACAACAACTTTCAAGATACAATGGATTTCTTTATGGGGCACCTGGCAAAGGAGAATCCAATCTCTTGTCCTTTAACCTGGTGAATACCGTTGAAGCCAAGGTTAAGACTAAAAACGACAGCGTTAACCCTACCAAAAAAATTCCGCTTCTCGAAAACGTTTCTATAAATGGAAGCTATGATTTTACTGCTGACTCTATGAATTGGAGTCTTATTAACTTTTCAGCGAGAACCAAACTGTTCAACAGACTTGACATCAACTTTAATTATACCTACGATCCGTATGTATATAAAGCAGTCAGAGACTCTCTAGGGAATGTTATTAATCAATTCAGGGTAAACGATACACGGACTAATCAAATTCAAAGCAGATCCCAGCTCTACTCTTTAATGCTTAGTACCAATCTTAATCCGGCTGCCAAAAAGAAAAATTACAAAGACCCTAAAGCCAGTCAGGCGGACCTCAATGTTATCAATGCGAACCCTGAAATGTACGTAGACTTTAATATTCCATGGAGCATGTACGTAAGCTACAACCTGAGTTATTCCAAAGTAGGATTCAGTCCAAGTAACGTCATTATGACACTCTCCCTGAATGGAGACTTGAAAATTGCTGAAAAGTGGAAAATAGGATTTAACACCGGGTACGATATTACCAATGAAGCAGTAACGTATACTCAGGTAAATATTTACCGTGACCTGCACTGCTGGGAAATGCGTTTCAACTGGATTCCATTTGGTTACAGACAATCCTACAGCTTTGATATAAATGTCAAAGCTTCCATTTTACAAGACCTGAAGCTGAACAGAAAACGTGACTGGTACGATAATTCACTCAGAACCGCTCCTCGTTAATTGGCTTACTAAAAACCGGAATTATTGAAACAAATTTAAAGAACCAAACCCCAGGGGAATTAAAAAGCTTTCCCTGGGGTTTTATATAATGTAAATCTTAACCGATAGAACTCACGTAGGTAAACCTGCGCATATATAAGAGAACCCTGCTAAAAAAATTTCAGGTTAATCTTGTAAAAAGTCAGTTTTGATTGATTTTGCATCACCAAAATAATAACTTTACGTATAACATTGAGAATTTTCCCTTTTTTATGATAAATACTCAGAATATCGCGATTGAAAAGACCAAACAGTCAAAGCTAAGTCAGACAGATTTTAAAAATCTTGAATTTGGAGCAGTATACTCGGACCATATGTTCGTCATGGATTACAAGGATAAACAGTGGGGAGGATTAAGAATTGTACCATTCCAGAACATTTCCATGAGTCCTGCTACTTCTGTTCTGCACTATGGCCAGACGATATTTGAAGGGTTAAAAGCATATAGGGCTGACAATGGTGACATTCTCCTGTTCCGTCCACTTGACCATCATAAAAGGCTGAACAAGTCTGCAGAAAGACTTTGTATGCCACAACTGGATGAAAAGGCTTATATAGAAGGGATAACCGAATTGTTAAAGCTTGACAGAGAATGGATTCCAAACATGCCAGGATGTTCTCTTTACCTGAGACCATTTATGTATGCCGCTGATGAGTTTATTGGGGTAAAACCATCTTCAACTTATAAATTCATCGTATTTACCTCTCCTGTAGCCGGCTATTATAAGGGTACTGTAAAAGTCATTATTGAGACTGAATACGTAAGAGCTGCCGAAGGTGGTACCGGTTTTACCAAGTCCGGAGGTAACTATGCTGCATCTCTTCTTCCTGCTAAACTTGCAGCCGAAAAAGGATATCAGCAAATCATGTGGACCGACAGCAAAGAACACAAATACTTTGAAGAATCCGGAACCATGAACCTGATGTTCATCATCGGAGATACACTTATTACCCCTCCTTTATCCACTTCAATTCTGGCCGGAATTACCAGAGACAGTGTACTTACCCTTGCCAGAGACTGGGGTGTAAAAGTTGAAGAAAGAAGGGTATCCATTGATGAAGTAGTAAAAGCACATGAAAACGGTACACTGAAAGATGCATTTGGAACCGGAACTGCTGCAACCATTACACATATCTCTGCAATTAACTACAATGGAAACGACCTGATTCTACCAAATGTAGAGACAAGAGAACTTTCCAACAAGTTAAACAATGCGCTGAATGATATTAAGCTTGGAAAAGCTGAGGATAAATATGGCTGGGTTTACAGAATAAAATAACCGGGACCATTAAATAGGAAAAGTCCTGAATCGGCAGAATAAACGCTTTCGATTCAGGACTTTTTCTTTTAACGACTTGCAGTATACTATTCGACCACTTTGGAGAGTTCCATTTTCTCCATCGCAACCAGCGCCCCTTCCCGAAGCACCGGTATTACATTATACTGATCTTCCTTCAGGCAAAATTCTATATCCTTCTGAATATTCAGATTTTTCAGCCTTTTTACATGAGAACAGGACGAAAGATATGTCAGCATGTCCTTTTTCGCGTGATTGTAGAGGGTAGCTGAAGCAATTACGGAATCATTTTCAATTTCAAAATGCTCTTTCAACCCATCGGCTACAGCACCGGCGAATAAGGTATCTTCAAGATTTACTTTCCCTTTCCAGCCTGCACATACAATCAGTACATCGTTAGGCTGAGAAATGAGGTAATTTACAACCGCAGATTTGTTCAGAAAAGACCCGATAATAACTTCTTCTGCCGCTTTAGATTTTGCTATTGCCTGAGTGCCATTGGTAGTGGTCATTGCAATAGTTTTTCCTGCATAAGCATTATTCAGGTAAGCAAGTGGAGAGTTTCCCAGATCAAATCCTTCGGGCATTTTGCCATCTCTTTCCGCAGCACCGATACAACCGTTTTCTTTAAGTGCCAGACATTCTTCCAGCTTCGCTACAGGAATAATCTTTTCAACCCCGTTGGCGATGGCTACTGTCATACATGAAGTAGCCCTGAGAATATCGACAATAACAACCACCCTGCGCTCTACTTCATACAAATGAAGCAATTCAGGGGTAAGGCACACATCCACTTTTCTCATACACACTCTAATTCTAACTTTTACTTTTTCAGGAAAGGAAGCTTCACAACCTTCGCCTTATGTTTTTTATTTCTTATTTCTATAAAAATTTCAGTTCCTGCTTCCGCATAGGCAGTGGATACATACCCCATACCGATTCCTACAGATAAGGTTGGCGATTGTGTTCCGGAGGTCACCTCTCCTATTTTAGCTCCGTTGGCATCAACAATCGGATAATGACTTCTTGGAATGCCTCTCTCCTGCATTACGAACCCTACAAGCTTTTTGGATACACCTTTTTCTTTTTGCTCCTTCAATGCAGCGGCATTGATAAAATCCTTAGTAAACTTCGTAATCCATCCAAGATTTGCTTCAATTGGAGAGGTAGTATCGTCGATGTCATTACCATACAGACAAAATCCCATTTCAAGCCTTAAGGTATCCCGGGCACCAAGACCAATAGGTTTAATTCCGAACGGTTTTCCTGCTTCCATAATTTTATTCCAGACATGGATAGCCTTATCGTTGGGAACATAAACTTCAAAACCACCGGCTCCTGTGTATCCGGTTGCAGAAATTATAACATTTGAAACATCAGCAAATTCTGCAATTTCAAACGTATAATAATTCATTGATTTCAGATTCACCTTGGTGAGTTCCTGCAATGCATCAGCAGCTTTTGGGCCCTGAACAGCAAACAGGGCTGTCTGATCCGAAATATTTTCAAGCTCAGCTCCAAATGAGTTATGACTGGAGATCCAGTTCCAGTCCTTTTCTATATTGGATGCATTTACAACAAGCAGGTATTCTTCGTTGTTTATTTTGTATACCAGCAGATCGTCTACAATACCACCATCAGAATTGGGCAAACAGGAATACTGAATTTTCCCGTTAAAGAGCGTTGAAGCATCATTGCTTGTAACTTTCTGAATAAGGTCCAAAGCCCCTTTTCCCCGAACTATAAATTCGCCCATGTGCGATACATCGAAGATTCCGACCGCTTCTCTCACTGTTGTATGTTCATCCAGATCTGAGGAGTAGCGAACAGGCATGTTAAACCCTGCAAAAGGCACCATTTTAGCACCTAAAGCGACGTGAAGGTCATTTAAAGGGACCTTTTTTAGTATTGTATCAGTGTTTTCCATTTAAAAATTGTATAAAAATACGATTTTTTGCTTTGTGAATAAAGTCTGCTGCAGATGCACCGACTGGTCAAAATAAATTCAATTGAGCATCAGAACCTGACTTATCAAATTTAAAGGACAACCGGTGGAAGGGCGACAATCCGTTTTTGAAAATCGCTTCCCGGTGCTTTGGTGTACCATACCCCATGTTGTTTTCCCAATCATAAACAGGAAATTTGGAAGCAAGTTTCACCATATAATCATCACGGTAGGTTTTGGCCAGCACGGAAGCGGCAGCTATGCTCAGGTATTTGGCATCTCCTTCAACGACACAAAGATGTTTCGTTTTCTTGTACGGTTTAAACCTGTTGCCATCAATCAGAAGAAGTTCGGGCTTGATCTTTAACTTACTGATTGCCTTGTGCATAGCCAGAAATGAAGCGTTGAGAATGTTGATTTCGTCAATGACGGTGTGAGAGACTTCTGCTATTGCCCAGGCGATGGCATCCCGTTTTATTTCTTCACGCAATAGCTCCCTTTGCTTTCTTGAAAGCTGCTTGGAATCATTGAGAATAGGATGGTGGTAATCTTTAGGTAAAATTACACAGGCTGCAACAACCGGACCTGCAAGGCAACCTCTTCCCGCTTCATCAACCCCTGCCTCCACTAAATCTTCAGTATAGTAGGATTTCAGCATTAATAACAAATTGCTATTATAAAAGTAAGGAATAATAATGACTCTCAGAAATCCTTCTTTTAATTATATTATGCTAAATTTATCCACAAATTCAAATTCAGGAAATATGGATCTAACTAAAAACCCATGGAAAACAGTCTCTTCCAGACCTATTTATGACAATCCATGGATTTCAGTCCGGGAAGATCAGGTAATTAATCCAAAGGGAGGAAACGGGATTTACGGAGTAGTCACTTTTAAAAATATAGCAATTGGTATTATTCCGGTTGACGAAGAAGGCTATACCTACCTGGTTGGTCAATTCAGGTATACGCTAAATGAATATTCCTGGGAAATTCCTGAAGGCGGAGGCCCCATCGGTATAGATCCGCTGGAGTCTGCCAAAAGAGAACTCAAAGAAGAAACAGGACTTACTGCGGACAAATGGACCAATATCTGCACCATTCATACCTCTAACAGTGTTACTTCTGAAGTTGGTTATTTATTCCTTGCCCAGGGCCTGAAAGCGGGAGAAAGCGAGCCGGAGGATACCGAAGAACTACAGGTAAAGAAAGTGCATCTGAGAGAAGCGGTGGAGATGGTTATGAACAATGAAATAACGGACAGTCTAAGCATTGCAGGTATTTTAAAAGCTGCGAGACTTTTAAATATCTAGAGTAAAATTATTACAACTTAAATAAGAAGGCTGCCTTTCACAGAAAAGCAGCCTTCTTATTTGTTCTCTAATACCTGTCTTATCTCTGATCCGGTGCCGGAAGTTCCGATAATATTCTCTCTGCAATCTTTGGACAGTTGTCCGCTACAATCTGGTAAATGTAGTTGGTATTGGAATTATAATGTGTCTTAAATTTATTTCCTGCAATCTGCTTTCCTTCACTATCATAGATTGAGAAGTGCGTGGTAAAACTTCTCTCAAAGTTTAATGCTGCCCTGTCCAGACAGTTTTCGTAATTGGTCTTCACTTCAAACTGATTGATGAAAATGTAATAGTCCACACTGTATTTGGAATTGAAATAAGCAAAGAACTCCTCCGGATTTTTAATCTTTACTCCAAAATAATTTCCATAATCTTCAGGAACATCGTACTTTTTATCGCTTTGAGGGATCAGTTTATCCTTCTGTTTCTCAATCCAGCTCTTGGATGATTTCGCTCTGGCTTCTTTCACTTCCTGTTGCTGCACATTCGTTGTAGATACCACATCCTGATAGGCATAGCTTACCGAGCTGTATATTTTGTTCAAATCGCCAATAGAATCTTTCGCTTTTCCTCCCACCAGATATATCATTTCATAACCTGGTTTATCCAGTAAGGCATTCAATCTTCTTCTAAAAACCTGACGCACCTTTGTTCTTGGCATATTGGATTTTGCAGCGATTTCATCGTCGGCATCGCTGAAATACAGATAAGGGTCAAAAGGGATAACAAGAATCTGCTTTAAATCCGGATCGTATCGGTATTGTTCCTCTGCTCCGGTTGGCCAGTCTGTTGCTGTACTTTTGGCCGGCTCTTCCACTGCCGCTACCGGCTGTTGTTTTTGGGGTGTTTCCACAGGAGCAGGATTTTCCTTTACCACCTCCTGAGCAACAGGCTTAACTGGTTGTGTAGTAGTTGTATTGGCAACAGGTACAACCTGCGCCTGCTCTGTAGACTGGGTTTGCTTTACAGGTTCGGGATTGGCGGTAGTAGTTTGCGCTACGGCAGCAGACGCATTTTGCTGACTTTTATACCCTACTACAATCTCCTGACCTGCTTTCAGTTCCATGCCATTCCATTTCAACAGATCATTTATTGGAATGTTGTACTTTTTTGAAATTCCGAAAAGTGTTTCCCCGGCAGCCACCTTGTGTACTATGGCATCTTCATTTTTTCTGATTTGTTGAACAACTTCAGGTTTGTAAGGAATATTGATGATTTGTCCAACCTTCAGACCATGTTCCAGCTGAGGATTAATTTCCATCAGTTCATTGACAGAAACCCCATATTTTGTAGAAATGCCATAAATGGTTTCTCCCGGAGATACCAGATATTTAATATGGAGTTTATCATCAATTTTCACAACTCCAAGAGAATCAAGCGGAGCTGCAATGAGTGGAGTACTTCCCAACAAGAATAAAAGGCAAACCTGAAAAAACCGTTTAGTCATATGTGGCTAATAAAAGAAAAGTTATTGAAATTTTTTAAATATGTCGTTACCAAAAGCAAATACCATTAATGACAATAAAATGACCATTCCAACTTTCTGTGCAACTTCAAGAAACTTATCCGATGGTTTTCTTCCTGAAATGATTTCATAGGTCAGGAACATTACGTGTCCACCGTCTAAAGCCGGAATCGGCAGGAAGTTCATAAATGCAAGCACCATGGAAAGTAACCCTGTCATGTACCAGAATCTCTGCCATATCCACTGATTTCCAAATTTTGAGGCAATGCCAATCGGACCACTGACAGATTTACTTAAAGGAACTTCTCTTTTAAAAATTTTGCCAAATCCACGGACAGTGTTGGTAATTACAGCAAAAGCTTCTGTTGTACCTTTTGGAATTGCCTCTCCCAGCGTGTAATAATCGGTCTTGGTTTGCAAAAGCATTTTAGGCTGAAATCCTATTTTCCCGTCCTGATTTACCTCTGGTTTTAATGTCAGAAGCTGACCATCTCTTTCCACTACCAGGTCAATTCTCTTGTTTTTCAAAGCCGCCAGTTTTGAGGTTAGCTCATGAAAATACCGTATAGAGTCGCCGTTGATGGATATGATTTTGTCATTGGGTTTAAGCCCTGCCTTAGCAGCATTAGAGCCGTCTTCTACAGCTTCCACTCCAAAAGGAGTGATTGCTGAAATAAAGTTGTTTTTATCTTCTGAAAGTTTACCGGCTATATTATTAGGTATTTTTATAGTAAGAAGAGAGTCCCCTCTTTGTACGGTATAATAGTTATTATCGGTCAGGAATACATCGGCATTAATCACATCTTCAGGGAACTTCTCATAGGGCTTACCATTTACGTTAATGATTTTATCCCCTGTTCTCAGGCCTATTTCCTGTCCAAGCTCATGTGCTACAATTCCGTTTTTATTGATTTCAGAAGCAGGGAAATATTCTGAACCGTATACATAGGTGGCTACGATAAAGATGAGTATTCCGACAATCACATTTACTATGATCCCTCCCATCATGACAATAAGTCTTTGCCATGCGGGTTTGGCTCTGAATTCGTAAGGCTTGGGTTCTTCTGCAAGCTCTTTGGTATCAAGCGACTCATCGATCATTCCGGAGATTTTCACAAAACCGCCCAGTGGTACAGCACCAAAAGAATATTCGGTTTCTCCTTTTTTAAATCCGAAGATTTTTGGGGGAAACCCAATTGAAAATTTCTCCACACGCATTCCGAAATATTTAGCGGTCAGCATGTGCCCGGCTTCGTGAACTCCTACTAAAATAGAAAGTGCCAGCAAAAGCTGACCAGCCATAATTAAAACGCCTAATACATCCATTAGCTCTTTGTTCCTTTAAACAATAGTAATCAATAAATATGAAAAATATAATTAAAATTTATACTTTTTGAAGCTTCCTTTTAGCAAGCTGTCGTGTTTCGAGATCTGTTTGCACAAAATCATCATAAGAAGGCCTGCAAATGAAAGGAATACTTGCCATACAATCTTCAACAACTTCAGGGATATCCAGGAAGTTTATTCTGTCTTCCAAAAATTCCTGTACGGCAATTTCATTGGCAGCATTTAAGATACAAGGCAGATTGCCGCCTTTTTCCATCGCTTCATAAGCAAGCTTTAAGTTTCTAAACGTTTCCATATCCGGCTTTTCAAAGGTTAGATTCGGATAGTCAAGAAAATTAAACCTTGTAAAATCGGAAGAAAGACGTTCAGGATATGCCAGGGCATACTGAATCGGAAGCTTCATATCCGGAAGTCCCATCTGGGCCTTCATGGAGCCGTCAGTAAACTGAACAAGAGAATGAATGATCGACTGCGGATGTACAATTACCTCTATCTGTGAGGCTTCCAGACCAAACAACCACTTTGCTTCAATCACCTCCAATCCTTTATTCATCAGTGAGGCAGAGTCTATGGTGATCTTTGCCCCCATGCTCCAGTTTGGATGCTTAAGCGCCTCCTTTCTGGTTACCGTTTTAAGGTACTCCAGTGATTTTCCGCGAAACGGTCCACCGGAAGCCGTCAATATAATCTTCTCAATTTTCGAATAATCCTCTCCTGCAAGACACTGAAAAATTGCTGAATGTTCGGAGTCTACAGGATAAATTTTTACGTTGCTTATTTTCGCTGCATAGGTAACCAGTTCCCCCGCCACTACGAGCGTTTCCTTATTGGCCAGGGCAATATCCTTGCCGGCAGCAATTGCTTTTAAGGTGGGCAATAGGCCCGAATACCCCACCATGGCCGTTAGCACCAAATCAATTCTTTCAAACTGTACCACCTCGGCAAGTGCTTCCTTACCGCAGTACACTTTAATTTTGGCAGGTTCGAGGGCCGTTTTTACCGTCTGTAAATGCTCTGCATTTCCTATAACAACAGCTTCCGGCAAAAACTCCAGACTTTGACGAATAAGCAACTCTGCATTATTTTCAGCCGAAAGCACATCTATTTTAAACTTATCCCGATGCGCTCTGACAACTTCCAAGGCCTGTGTTCCAATAGAGCCGGTGGATCCCAGTATGGCAATATGCTTTTTTAAAACACCCATGAAATCTGTAAAATTTACGCTTGCTTAAATTGTTCTATCTGATCTGCAATCTTACGATCGTTTGAAAGTCTTGGCAGTTTGTTCTGGCCTCCAAGTTTTCCAATTGATTTCATGTATTCTATAAATGCTCCTTTTTTCATTGGAGTGATTTCCAGTTTTCGCAAAATATTTCCGGATATCAGGTCATCGTAATAAGTATTCAGCCGGACCATCTCTGCGTCCAGGTCATCTCTAAAAGCATTGAGATCATTCGGATACTTATCAAATTCAATAAACCACTGATGGTATGGAAGTCCTTCTTTGGGCGTCACCTGAGGTGCTACGGTAAATTCAACAACTTCTGTTTCCGGATGCTTTGAGATGGCATATTTTAAAGCTTTTTCCACTTCCTCCCCGATCACATGTTCCCCAAACGCTGAAATGAAATGTTTTACCCTTCCGGTAACAACGATTCTGTAAGGATCTTTCGATACAAATTTTATCATATCGCCGATGGAATACCCCCAGAGTCCGGCATTGGTATTCATTATCAGCGCATAATTAACGCCTAATTGTACTTCATCGATACTTAATCTGGTAGGATTCTCGTTAAAATATTCATCGGCAGGAATAAATTCGTAAAAGATCCCACTATTGAGCAGCAACAAAAGCTGATTGCTATCCTGCTGATCCTGAAAGGCTATAAAGCCTTCAGAAGCCGGATACGTTTCAATGGAATCGATTTTTTTCCCAATAGATTCAAACAACTTGGCTTTGTACGGTTCAAAATTTACCCCACCGTACACAAACAGAGAAAAGTCAGGAAACACATCCTTGATTTTCTTTCCGGTTCTGGCAATGATCCGGTCAAAATACATCTGCACCCAGGGTGGGATACCAGAGATAAGCGTCATTCTCTGATCTATGGTTTCATCTATGATGGTATCCAGTTTTTCTTCCCAGTCTTCGATACAGTTTGTTTTATAACTTGGCTTCTGATTGGTTCTCAGGTATCCGGGTACATGGTGGTTGACAATCCCGGAAAGCCTTCCCACATGAATTCCGTTTTTCATTTCCATTTCCGGACTTCCGGAAAGGAAAATTAATTTACCATCAAGAAAAAGAGATTTACCGGTATTGTAGACATAATTCAGCAATGCATCACGTGCTCCGCTTATATGATAAGGGATTGAATCTTTGCTGATCGGAATGTATTTGATACCACTGGTAGTACCGGAGGTTTTAGCAAAATAAAGCGGTTTTCCCGGCCATAAAATATCAGACTCCCCATCAACAACCTTTTCAATATAAGGTCTTAACTCTTCATAATCTCTGACAGGGACTCTCTTTTTAAAATCTTCATATGTTTTGATTGAAGCAAAATCATGATCTTTGCCAAAGGCTGTATTTTTTGCTTTATCGATAAGGTATTTAAAAACTTTTTTCTGAGTTCCTGACGGATCGGATGCCCACTTTTTTTGTTTTGCTACAACAAAATTTGCGATGGGCTTACTTAATATAGCTCTGATTCCCATATACGTGTCTTACAAAATTAATAAATAAGAGCAATTATCCTTATTAATTATTCCCATGTTCCAATTTTAGAAAAAACTTCTTCAAAAAATTGTGAGAATTTTATAATTTTTCCCTCTTAGTTACGTCAGTTAAGTAGTATGAAAAAGTATATTCCGGTAATTTTTATTGCGCTCGCTTCAGGCCTAGCGGGCTCATACATTTATGGTCTATTTCATAAAAGCGAACCTATCTATATTCATACCTCTACTCCAGCCAGCAAGGTTCTGACCAACTTCACCTCTCAGGAATCTATAAATATTCCGGGAGATTTTGTGGCTGCATCTGCGTTAAGTACCCCTTCTGTGGTATTTATTCAGACCGTAGGAACGGGCTCGTATCAGAACCACTCCTGGTTTGACTGGTTCTTTAACGGCAACAGTCAGGTTTCCAGTTCAGGTTCTGGAGTAATTTTTTCTGAAAACGGCTACATCATTACCAATAACCACGTTATTGAAAAGGCCGACAAGATTGAGGTAATCCATGAGCGGAGAACCTATCAGGCCAAAGTGGTAGGTACAGATCCCAGCACCGACCTGGCCATTCTTAAAATAGAAGCCGAAGGACTTCCAGCTGTTAAGATCGGAAGCTCCAAAAATCTGCAGATTGGAGAATGGGTACTGGCCGTGGGTAACCCGTTTAACCTGACATCCACTGTTACCGCAGGTATTGTAAGTGCCAAAGCAAGAAATATAAATGTGGTAAACAGCCAGTTTCCGTTGGAATCGTTTATTCAGACAGATGCTGCCATTAACCCCGGGAATAGTGGCGGGGCACTCGTCAATGCCAAGGGGGAACTTGTAGGGATAAACACTGCCATACTATCCAAAACAGGTTCTTATACCGGTTATGGATTTGCAGTGCCTGTTGATATTGTGGTAAAAGTAGTAAAAGACCTTATAAAATACGGATGTGTTCAAAAAGCCTTTATAGGCGCCGAAGTATCTGAAGTAAATACTTCCATTGCACAAAAACATCATTTAAAAGATCTATCAGGAGTAATAGTGACCTACCTGCAAAGAGATGGGGCAGCTGAAAAGATCGGTCTGAAAAAAGGAGATATCATTTTAAAGCTAAATGATGTTCCTGTAAATACCAGAAGTGAGTTTGAAGAATTACTCGCGTATCATAACCCAGGAGATAAGGTAAAAATAACATTTAAGAACGACTCCAAGATTACTGATGCAACGGTAACACTTACCAACAGGGAAGGTACCACAGCAATGCTGGTAAAGCAGGTGACCACCTCACAAAGTTTAGGAGCTTCCTTTGAGGCTGTATCGAAAGTAGAAAGAGACAAGCTGAATATTTCTAATGGCGTTAAAATCACAGGCATAAAAAGCGGACTCATTGCCAGAATGGGCTTACCTGAAGGTTTTATTGTCACCTCTATCAATAAAGTTGCTATAAATACTCCTGAAGAGCTGATCGAAATACTGGAAAAGATTAAAGGCCGGGTGATGATTGAAGGAGTTTCGTCTAATGGCTCAAGAGGCTATTACAACTTCTACTTTTAAGATAGCTGACAGCCTAACTCTAACCCATTTAATAAAAAAGCTGATGACTGTATCATCAGCTTTTTTATTTCCTTTCATGCTATTTGGGAATATACTTAAAAGGCATAGGAAGCACCTACTTCAACAGAAAGTAGGTTTCTCTGCTGAACATAGGGTGTCCTGTTTTTCGTAACGGTTGAAATATTCCCCCGATATCCTGGTTCCGCAACAAGCTGAAGCCTTTCGGTTAGTTCGAATCCGAACCGGAATCCAAGCCCCAGACTATATACATAGGTATTAAACTTCTCAGAGGTTACAGGAAGCACAGAAGTAAAATCACTTACAGAGAAAATTTTTCCATCCGCATTTAACAACCTGCTTCCAACAAAATATCCCTGAGCAATACAACTCAGCTTATCATTTCCGAACTTATACCCGGCAGCAAGAGCTATATCCAGGTAATTATAATGATTAACCAGATTATGGTGTTTATCTGTATCGATCGCTTTAAACCGCTCACGGATAGACGTATAGGACACACCAGGCGTTATATAAATTCTGCCTTTTGCAAAGGAAAGGTTTAATCCTATTTTGTAGCTGAGTATAGGATCGGAAGCCTTTTTTTGATTGTCCAAAAATTCTTTACAATCATCACATACATCGTAATAGCTGAAATAATATACAGGAGCTCCATAAACAGATAAATATCTGGTATACCCTCCAGGCTCATCAATGTACACTTCTTTTCTTATAATATAATCCGCTTTTTTTATAATAATGGTATCGATTTCCTCTTCTGGTGAAAGACTGGTTGAATCTATCTGAGCAAATGAAACGTCACCAATAAATAAAAATACGACAAAAACTAAAAAGTATTTTAAATACATGTACAACTCTAATTCTTTCTTTTGGGTCTTCTTAATGTATCAATTACCACAATGGTATCCTGCCTGGTAATATAAACAACTCTTTTTTTCTTTTTATTCAACTCCATCGGCTGTTCTCCCTGAGTTATTTCTGTTGTTTCACTGCGTTCCAGCTTTAGCAGATTGTCTTCACCATTCACCAGTGGTTCCTTTGTTCTTTTGGAAGAAACAGGGGTAGATTCTGTATTATTTGTATTTTTTGATAAGACCTTAGTCTTTGAAATTTTTTCCTCGTTTTTTTCTAACTCTGGCAACTTCCTCGTTGCTTCTGCTTCTTTCTCTTCCTCAATCTGAATGGTTGAGGTTAATTCAGATTTGTTCAGCAAAGGATTGTTACTATTTTCTTTTCTTTCGGATCGTTCTACAAACCTTTCTGATCTACTATATTTACCTGAAAGCGTAAACAACAGAGAAAAAGTTGAAAACAAAAAGCAGAGGACAATGAGCGAACAATAATAGATATTAAAGGTATAAAAAGAAAACTTAAAGAAATTTAGTCTGGGCAGAGTAAGGTTCAGCGCAGTCCACTCCTCTTCCTCTGGCTCTATTTTATAATTTTCCAGACCTTTTCTAAATATATTTTCTATACTGTCTCTTTCCATTTTGCTTTTACCTTTCTGTAATATTTACCCATCGTTTGTCCGATAAATTAGTCAGGTATTCTTTCAACAACTTCTTAGCCCTGAACAATCTTGTTCTGGAAGTTTTTTCGTCCAGGGACAACAATTGCGCAATTTCTGCATGAGACTGATTTTCAATACAGAACAAATTAAATACTATTTTATACTGTTCTGGCAAACTATTCAATGCTTTCATTAAGTCTTCAGAAGTATACTCAGAATAGAGTTCCTCTACTTCTTCCTCCTGTTCTACACTTATCTCTATTGAATTCACTACTGAGATATCTTCTACAGCATACTTATGCTTGTTCTTTTTATAATGAGTAATTGCAGTATTGATGATAATCCTTTTGATCCACCCTTCAAAACTTCCCTTTCCATTATACGACCCGATATTGGAAAAGACCTTTATAAATCCTTCCTGCATCAGGTCCTTTGCTTCTTCTTCATTAGATGTATATCTTACACATAATGCTTTCATTTTAGGAGCATACGCTTTATATAAAGCATTTTGCGCAACAGGATTAAACTCCTTGCATCCTTTAATTATGTCTGCTTCCTTCAGCATCCGTGTTCTATTTCCAGCTACTACTATTAGTAAGATATTACTACTAAAATAACTTAAATGCTGAAAATAAAAAACACCTTAAAGGTTATAAAACCAAACACGTCGCTATTTTTCGTAATTTATAGTTAATTCAGGAAGTAAGTCTTGATCCGGATGATCAGAAGAACAGTAGCGCATATTTTTCATCAATTCTTCCGGCAACATTTCAAAATAGTCACGTTTCATAAAGATCGAAAAGCCGTAATAATACTGAGGTTTCTGAAATTGCTTTCGTACCATACCTGTCACATCTATACTACACGAATAATCCGGATTATGAGGAGGAAAATCTGTTCGAAATTCCCCTGATGTTAATAAACGGTCATCCACGTCTACACTATCCTCCTGCCATGGCTCTATTATTGCCTGAATCGCATATAAACTGGGATTATGTTTTTCTTCAGGAGTAAAGTTATTAAAACCTGGCGCCGTAGTATCTGCATACAAGGTAAGTATTGCCTTATTTATCTTTGCTCCTTCAGGAATACCGGAAAGGTCGAAATCAATATACCCCAAATCCAAATAAATCTGCCTATCGTCTTTTACATAGTACCCTGTAAGAAAAGGATCACTACCAAAATAAATACCCCCATAGATGCTAATGGCCGCGTCTTTACCTTCTGCCCCCGGCTTCAACATAAGTATTTTTTCCTTTGGCTCTATTACACAATAGGGATTGGAACATCCTGAAAGAAAAAACAGCAGGAGCACTATATTATGTAAAATCAGGGCTTTCATACTTTTTTTAATTCGTTTTTTTCAATACAGTTTATTGAATAACTATATAAAATAAGGGACCTTATGGACTAAGACATATTTCATGCTCCTTATTCATAGTAATCTATAATCAATTCCGGTCTTAATTCTTTATCTTGATGATCGGATGAACAAAATTTAATCATTCGCCAATCATTATCTCTTGAATAAAATGAGAAGCACAAACCGTGGCATCGGTCAGGATCCTGAAGTTTCCTTTGAACAAAGGTGGTAACATCAATAGAATAATTCTCCTTATAATTATCCGGAGACTTTTGTAGCATCGCTCCTTCCGGATCAACACTGGGACGATTAAACCAATTTATCTGCTTTTAATCCCAGGAATCAGTAATCAAACCTACTTCCCAAATAGCCGCATTATCTAAATTATAATGGCCCAAATAACCATAATGATAATTTTTTACATCTGCAAAAAGATTAAGCTTTGCGCTGATAATTGTTGCTTTACCGGGAATAAAACTTGTTACATCAAAATCTACATAACTTTCTTCTACCGCTGTATTTCTTGCAATACTCCATAGTACTATGCTTAGGCTTTTGCCCTCCGAAAAATTTGAATCAGGATAAAATGATGATACCAAGGCATCTTTACCTTCTGCTCCAGGCTTTAATGTAACACGCTTTAACCCTCCTGAAGTGCCTGGTCTACTTATTCCCACCCCTCTCATTGGCTCACAAAGAGGGTGAGAACACCCCAGACATATACATATACATACAATCTGGACTATTAAGAAACTCAATTGTAATAGTCTCATAAAATTTATTCCATAGTGTATTCTATCTTCAACTCCGGCCATAATTCCGAATACTGATGGTCCGATGAACAAAATCGTATAGCGATTGTAGGAGCGATGATATCGCCACTAGCTAATTTTATTTTAAGGCCATAAACCTTTTCGGAACTTTTGAGCTTTCGTTTTACATATTCGGTAGCATCTATTGAAAACAACTGAGAAGAGCTTTCCGGACGGGGCAACTGAGCATAAACGTCTTTATCTTCCTCGGGCTGGTTTAACCAGGTAATTGAATACTCGTCCCATTGACTTGTTACCAATGTTACAGACCACTTATCAAGTTTATGATAGTCAATGTGCCCAGCCATTAATTCAAACAAATTCGTGGTATCTGCATATAATTTTAATTCAGCCTGCTTAATTTTTGCCTTTACCGGAATAATCTTGTCAATATCAAAATCCAGGTAACAAGCCTCTACATACTGGGGCCTCCGGAAAAAGGTGTAAGCTATCGCATTTAAACTTTTACTTGTTGCATAATTAGAGTCAGGATAAAAAGAAGAAATACTGGCATCCTTCCCTTCTACTCCAGGTTTTACGATAACAGTATACGTTAGTCGTTCATCACATATTGGCCTGCTGCAACTAACCAGTACAATGGCGATAACTATACTCCAGTAATAAAATATATTTAACTTAAAAAATGTCATGCTATTGGGTTTTGCTTCGGACCGAACAATTATTAATTTACTACAATCTTACCCGACATTATTACTGTATTTTTTTGTTCAATCTGATAAAAATAGATGCCTTTGGTTATAAAATTAAAGTGTTCTGTGTCATTGGGATTAATTAGTCTATCCAATACTTTATGTCCAAATTGATCAAAGATTTTTAAAGTACCGTCTGTGATCCTGGATTTAACATACAATGGTTCAGAGATTTCTACCGGGTTTGGAAAAATTGCTAATCTTTCAGTAACAGCCTGCCGATTTCCTGTCACCGGCTTTTTCAATGGCTCTATTAAAAGTGTAAAATTATTATCAACGTAAGTAGAACAAACCATCAGAATATTATCTTCTTTCGTTAGCGTTACAGAACGAATATATTCATTGGGTGCGCCATACCTAATATACTCCCAAATTACATCTCCACTAAAATTAACCATCTTAACAGATTGAACACCTGACGGGACACCTTCAAACTGATAAAAATAAATTCCCTCCTCATTTCCTTTACTTTCATCTATCTTATTAGCAACTTTTCTCGTCCATAAAGTATCCAGATGGTCATTAAGAGAAATCATGCGTCCATTTCTGGATAATGCATACAATCCAATTGAATTTTTGTGTAGTTCAAGAATATCATCATTTAAAGCATATCTTTTGGAGATCATTACCTCTCCATTGCTTCCATATTTTACAAAATGAATAGAATCCGACTGTTGAATGGTCGTGTGGACACCCACCATGTACATTCCGTCAATCTCAATCGGAGGTGTAATGTAGCGGGCAGTGGGAATGGAATGATTCCATAGAACTGTGCCTTCACTGTCTAACTTTATAACTTTGCAGCCTCCTGATGACAGTCTTTGGGCTAAGATATAATTACCTTCCCCATCTACGATAAAAGGCCCCATTTCAGCAGAGGTAACGATAGTGGTACCTAAAAAATCACCATTAAAATTAAACTTCTTAAATCCCACCTCTGTAGAAAAAATAATTTCGTCATTCTGACTTATCCAAAAGTATTCATACCAGGGTAGAATATCCGTAGTTTCTTTCCTAAAATAAATTTCACCATAAGTGTTAATCTTAATAAATTCAACCTTTCGCTCATTATAATTCGTGTAGTAAATATTAATTGAAAGGAATTCCCCCTGACTGGACTCATAAATACTATTAAAATTATCTTTATAGTAGTATTCATTAGCGAACTGTGCTTTTGAACCAAACGCTACCATAAGGAACAAAAAAAATATAAATGTTTTATTCATACTTTTTGCATATCAAAACTACCTCTTCTGAGAACACTACTACATACCCGTTAGCAATATACGAAAATGCTACCTTATAATTTATAGTCAATAATCAGCTCAGGATGCCAATAGCTAATGGGATGATCAGAAGGGCAAAAATTAAAACTGTATTGTGTTTGTTCATATACAGGTAGTTATATAATAGACTATTTACACAGTTCTTACCAGTATTTCAAACACGAAATTGAAAAGACCAGAATCAAAGCATTTAAGTTACCCTTCTGAAGACATTCTTCAATGCCAGAAGAACAACAACAATCCTTTCAGGTCTCTGTCAATCTGATTTAAAAGTACTAATCTCCAACAGTTACTACTGATACACGACAATCAATTCAGGCCAAAGCTCTGGATAAGGACTGTCGGATGAACAAAAGCTAATTTTTCTGGTCCCATTTTCATCTCTCAGTCTCATCGAAAAACCGTGTAAGCGCCCTTTGTATCGTAATTGCTGAGCGATAGGCTCTGTTACATCTATGCTATACTTCTGGGAAAACGAAATTGCCGAAGCTACTTCAATTTTCAATGAATCATCCGTTGATGGGACATTAAAACCATGTAATGGTAGTTTCTTCCCAGGGAGTTGTAAGGGATTCTAAAACCCACTCATTTCTATAAGAAGCAGAGGTCGAATGGCCAGTAAAGCCACCATGATTACTAACAGTATCCGCGTATAAGATTAAACTGGCATTTAATATAGTAGCCTTGGAGGGAATTGATGAAAGATCAAAATCTATATATGCCCTCTCAACATACGGTATTCTGTTAAGATCGGCGGTCATTGCATTCAGTGATACTCCATTACCAAAATTATCTTCGGGATAATACGAACTGATTATTGCATCTTTTCCTTCCGGCCCAGGCTTTAAAACAAGTGAATGAATACTTCCATCCAGGCCAGGAGCAATATCTTCGTCTTCCAGGTCGTACCTACACCCAAAAAGACTAACAAGCAATCCGAAAAAAAAATACATCTGAAAAAGTTTATTCATACATATAGCTATAAGATTGCCAATAGGGGTATATAGTATAGACTTCAAAACTAAAAATCGTTCCCGATCGCCTTTATTCAAATGCAACATTCTTCACAAAGCTGATCGTTCATGAGTAGTATCCACTTAAAACCAACAAGTTACATTTATCCTAAAAAATCCCCCTGGCTCCTTTCATTTTTTTTTAAAATTGACTAATTTAGAGGTAGTGACGGGCAAAAGAATCTTCCTAACAAGGTTTAATTTCATCATCAATACTAACTCTTTCGTCGCTAAATAGCCTCTGTGGGGAAATATCTCACTTTTTATTTCCATGGGACTAAAAAGGTTTAATCACTGGAAGTAATTAAATTCAACAATATTGCAGAGGCTATTTTTTTATTCAATAAATAAAAAACGTACCGAATCTCTCCGGCACGTCCTTCCTTCCAGAATAGCACATTCCTTTTAATTTAAAGAAGCATAATCGATATAACCTTCGTCTCCCGCTGCATAAAACAGTTCTTCTTTTCCTTCTGCAAGCGGCAACTCTTTTCTGAATCGCTCAGGTAGATCCGGATTGGCAATAAAATATCTTGCAAAAGCGATCAGATCTCCCCTTCCTTCTTCGAGTGCCCGAACAGCTTTGGCTTTGTCATAACCACCTGCAAGGATCAATGTATTTTTAAAGGCCTTTCGTATGGCAGCGATCAATGCACGACCTTCTTCAGAAGCGTTGGCCATTGCATCAATGACATGAAGATAAAGAATATCCAGCGCATTCAGCTGTTCTGCTATGTACTTATACGTTTCCGGTATTTCAGGATACACCTCAAGATCATTGAAAGTACTATAAGGTGAAAGCCTTACCCCGACTCTGTCTTTCCCGATTACATCGATTACAGCTTTGGTTGTTTCAAGAAGAAAACGGCTCCTGTTCTCAATAGATCCGCCATAAGCATCTTTTCTTTTATTTGATGACGGGTTAATAAACTGTTCGATCAGATATCCATTTGCGCCATGCAGCTCAACTCCGTCAAAACCTGCTTCTATGGCATTTTTAGCCGCCTGTGCAAACTCTGCTATAGTCTGTTTGATTTCCGTTTCTGAAAGCTCTGCCGGCTGTGGCATAGGCTGCATGCCCTGAGCATCGGTCCACATACTACTCTTAGCAGCAATCGCAGACGGAGCCACAATTTTCGCCCCTGGAAGCATGTTAGCAGGATGGGCAATTCTACCAACATGCATCAGTTGTACAATGATCTTACCTCCTTTAGCGTGCACTGCACTGGTTACTTTTTTCCAGCTTTCTATTTGTTCTTTTGTAAAAATGCCCGGAGTTCTTGCATAACCAATTCCATTGGCCGATGGGGAAGTCCCTTCGGTGATAATAAGACCTGCAGAAGCTCTTTGGGCATAGTAGGTGGCTACATTTTCTCCGGGAATGGTATTGATTGCCCTCGACCTTGTCATCGGAGCCATAACAATTCTGTTTTTTAGTTCCAACGGACCAACCTTGGCCGGTGAAAATAAACTATCTTTCACTGTTGTTTCCATAAATTTAGTTTTAACATAATTTGTTTAAACAATAATAAAACAAAAAAAATACCCCTTCCAGAAAAGGGATAATAACTATGACTTAACCTCTTAGTTTATCTAAAAGATCAGATAACTGTTCTGCTTCTTCTTCGGTAAGGTTTTCAGCTATCCTGCTATTCGCTTTTATAAAGGGCTCTATTTCATCCAGAAGTTTCAGACCTTTTTGCGTAATACCAACATTTACCTGTCGTCTATTGTCTTCATTGACGAAACGGTCTACAAGCCCCTTGTTTAACAAGCGGTCACACAAGCGGGTAAGATCCGGATTTTTATCCAGCATAACCTCTTTAATAGCGCCGCAGGAAGTACACTCAGGATGCTTTCCTCTTAAAATCCGAAGAACATTGTATTGTTGCTGAGTGAGGTCAAAGCGTTTGAATAATTCTTCCAATTGCCCACTTAACTGATTATATGTATAAATCAGATTTACCCAGGCCTTCTCTTTAGAACTATTAAATTTTTTCTGCTTTATCGCCTCCTCAATTTTCATAATCAAAACTACTAAATAAAACCAAATAAACAAATTTTGTTCAAACAAATATCGTAATTAATTTACCAGATGTTCAATATCCTTTAAAAGGATTACCAGAGCTTTATTAGACAGGTAAACCTCTACTGCACAAAGCAAAAGAGATATCAGCATCATAATAAGACTGAGCCCAAAAACAGGATGTACCCAGCTTGTAAAACCGTTATAAATCAAATACATGGTCAACGCTGCAGCCACCATTGCTCCAATGCCAATAAGCTGCATATTACGGATCAGTGTGATTCTCTGCCTTAAAATCTTTATTTGCATAATAATGACGTCTGATTTCTCTGTCGTGTACTGATTATGCAAAGCCCTTATTCTGCCACTGATCGCAATATACCTGTTGGTATAGGCCAGCAAAAGCAGTGAAATAGTTGGAAACAAAAGGGCTGGTGTCGTTAAGCTTAAATCATCCATTTTTTCAACGCACTCTTATAAATTAAATATTGGCCGGAAATAAAACAGTACCATTTTCCCAACCTTAAAACAGCCGCCAAAGTTTACATTGCATCTGATGAACTTTCTTCCGGAATTTTATACAGGCATGCACTACTACGTTAAATTCCACGCCTTCAGATTTAAAAATGGGCTACCTTTTTTGAAGATAGCCCATTTTGTTATGCTTTTTTCTGTGAACTACTTATTAATTCTGAGAATCATACCTTTTTTAACCGAATACCCTTCCAGCTTATTGAGTTCTTTAAGCTCCTCGATTGTAAGTCCGAATTTCTTGGCAATACTGTCAATGGTGTCTCCTTCTTTAACAGTATACTTACCGGCCCCCGGAGCGTTGAAATTTACCTTTACTTTTAATTTTTGTCCGGCAAAAATGGTGTTATCCTTTAGTGAATTTAATTGTATCAATTCTTCCGGTGTCATACCAAACAAACGGCTTATGGAAAACACCGTATTACCCGCTTCTGCAATGTAGTAATCTTCTCCTTCATTCAGAGGCGCCACTTTCTTATTGATGTTTGCTACAAAGCCATTAGGATTGATTTCTTCCTCATCGCGATCAACTTTTGCCAGTGTGGTAGGAGCCACAATATCAGCATCGCCCGTTCTGCGCACCCTTAATGGAGTAAATGCTTCAAGGTTTTGTCCTTTGAGGTTATTTAGTTTTTTGATCTCTTCCACAGACATCTTATACCTTTTGGCAATCTCTTCCAGAGTAACTTTAGGCTCTATTATATAAGTCATTGCCTTGGACTGATAGCCTGGTCCACCTATGATATGAAACTCCACTCTTCTGTTCAGCTGTCTTCCAATGGCATTCTTATTGGTCACCATGGGTTTTTCTTCTCCCATTGCATTTACAACGAGGGCACTTTTGTCAATGCCTTTGGCTTTAAGATAATCCAATGCTTTGGCACCTCTTTTTTCCGAAAGCGCAATGTTGTATTCATCCGTACCAAAATTGTCCGTGAAGGCGTTCATTTCGATCTGTACTTCCGGGTGTTTTTTGTAATACGCAAATAAATCATCCAGTGTCTTTTTGGCTTCCGGTCTTAATTCGTACTTATCAAAATCAAAATAGATATTTTCAAACAACACTCTTGATACAGGCTGATCGGAAGCTTTTACTTTTACATCCTCCACAAGGTATTTGATTTCAGCTGTTATCTTGGCATCCTTATCTTCCAGTGTTACTTTGTAATTGTCCGGCTTAAGGTTTTCATATCTGAACGTACCTTTTTCATTGGTGGTAGTTCGTTTTAGTGTTTCATCTTTATCGTTTTTAAGAATAACTCCTACATCGGCTGCAGGCTGATGAGTATCTTCATCTACGAGTGTTCCTACGATGGAAATACTTTTTGCTTCCTGAAGAGAATCCTTGTCTATCTGAGCAATCAAAGCCTGCTTACTTTCAATAAGGAACATATAAATATCATCGTTTCCCATACCACCTTCCCTGTTGGAAGCCAGGTACCCTTTCTTCTCGCCCACTACAAAATAAAAGTCATCTCTGCTGGAGTTAAAAGGAAGTCCCACGTTCTGAACCTCTTCTGTAAAGTTTTTCCCTTTCGCCATAAAAATATCAAGCCCTCCAAAGCCTTCTCTTCCATTGGTGGAGAAGAACAGGGTTCTGTCTGCAGGGTAATAGCAGGGAGACATGTCTATACCTGGCGTGTTAATTTCCGGTCCCATGTTAATGGCCTTACCCCAGTTATCATCTCCGTTACATGTACTGTAATAGATATCATGCATCCCGAAGCCACCTTCTCTTTTAGAAACGAAGAACATGGTATCTGCATTTGGAGAAACAGAAGGCTGGACATTGTAGGTTTTAGGATGGTTGATATTTTCATTAAGTTTTACTGGTGTGGTCCATTTACCATTTTCCAGCTTGGTCATATAGATCGCACATTCATAGGCTATCACTTTACCTGTTTTGACAGGCTCATCACATCTTGTAAAGTAAAACTTTGTTCGGTCTTTGTTGAATGACCCGCCGGACTCATTGAATTTAGAGTTAACCACGCTGAATTTATCCTTATCATCCATTTGCTTCCAGGTTTGCCCTTCTTTTTTAAACCGGAAGTTATCGCTGTATTCTCCTCCAAGCATTCCATATTCGCTTTCCCCGATAGATTCAGGTCTTGCAGAAGTAACAACAATGGTACTGTCGTTTTCAAAAATAACGGGGGAATAATCTGACTCAGCAGAGTTAACAGGAGCTTTCAGGTTAAAAAACTCATAGTCCCTTACAGGCTTCTTCATTTCATCAATGGCCAGCAAGCTACCCTCCCTGTCAATTTCTGCCTGTTCCTTATATTTTTTTGTTTCTGAATCCGGATTTGGGTTTTCGTTTATAAATTCCAAAAACTGCTTTGCAGATTCTTCATACTTTCCATTAAGCTTCAGCATTAAGGCATACCAGTATCTTGCCAGAGGGAAATCCGGCAGTGCTTTCTCTACTGCAATTTTATAGTACTTTTCTGCAGATGGGTAATTGAAATGATGTCGGTGTGCCTCTGCGAGTCTGTAGCAGACATAGTTATTGCCTGGTTCTTCCGCAAACACTTTTTCATACTCCTGGGAAGCCAGATAATAATCCATATTTTCAAAATACTTGTCTGCCAGCTCTACCGAAGCTCTCTCCCCTTTCTTTTTTGTTTTTTTCTGCGCCCAAAGATCATTGAATTGAAAACACAAAAAGGAAATAATAAACAGAAGTATAAGCCTCATTTTCATCGCTGATAACCTCCCATAATTCTAACGTGAATGTTAATTAAACTGAATTCGAATGCGAAAGTAGAAAAAAATCAGATTCTAGGTGTGTAAAACCTTCTCGATCTGCTTTCCCTTACTTTCATGAGTGTGAGAGAAATTTCATAAGCTCCTCTTCCGCGACTGATACTTTTAAGAGCCGAAGCATTATAATCGTAGCTAAAGCCAATCATGTAATTGTCATTTCCCAGGCCCAGTGATGCAATAAAAGCATCCTGCAAACGATACCATCCACCAAAAATAACGTCTCGCGGTGCCAAAAATTTCTTTTGATCGTTGAATACATACGTAAAATATGCCCCAGCGTTTATTTGTCTGAATGGGTTTTGACTTAATACCAGAACATTGGGAGATATATTCCAGCGTTCTCCTGCTTTAACCTCAAATCCGGCGTGCAACTTAAACAGGTAAGGCACCTTGTTAATTACTCCTTTCACCATGGATTCATTGGGTGAAGTAAGGTGGTAGGCCGCAATCCCCATATACGCGCTGTACCCTTTCTCTGAATAATCCCGGCCTGCATTATAATAATAGATTGCACCCGCAGATACATCGGCATATATTCTTCCTGTATTAATACTTTCTTCGCTGACTAATTCGGTGACGTCATAACCGATATAAGGATTGAACTGAGAACCCCACTGTAAATTGGTAAAGTCTATGTTTCTCTGAACAATCCCCCCCTGCAAGCCAAAGGTAATACAGTTTTTTCTATTGCTGCTCAGCCACAGGTTATAAGCTGCATTAAGATTTATTCCAATAGTTTTAAAGTTTCCGTCCCCTGCACGGTCGTTATAAATGGAAAGGCCAAGGCCTCCAAGGTGAGCATCTTCAATTCCTCTTTTGGAATACAGAGGCTTGATTAAGGATATCTGATTGGTAACATAAGGAATATTGGCAACCGACCGCCATTGATTCCTGTAACTCGAATTAAAAGTAAGATTAGAATAGACTCCAGCCATTGCCGGATTCAGATACAACCCCGAAGCATAATACTGTGAGAACGCTGCATCCTGAGCCCTAACCTCTATTAAACAAAGGGATACAAAAAAAATACAGGCCCACAAGCCGACAAATATCCTCTTTGATTTCATATTATCTTACAAGGGTAACCGTTCCGGATTTTTCAAACTCCGCCCCGTCATTAAACTTACCAACCACTATATAGGTGTAAACTCCCATTGGAGCGTTTTGCCCATCCCACCCTTTTTTGTTCGCCAGGTTAAAGTCTGAAGTTTCAAATACCACTTCTCCCCATTTATTGAAAATCTTAAATGTAAAGCTTTGAGAAGAAATATTCAAACCATACACTTTACATACGGAATTTTCTGGATTTCTTGAATAGGGATTAAAGATATTAGGCACAAATAAATATTTGCTGGAAAGCACTTCGATAGCCAGATTTGCCACAGCCGAACAACCATCTTTATTTACTACAGTTAGTTCAACGTTATATTTACCCGGATTGGAATAACTATAACTTGTGTTAAAGAGGTCACTGGTGTTACCATCTTTAAAATCCCACTTCCATGTACTGATATTTTGTGCCAAAGTATCTACCATATTAATGAATGATATTACATCTCCTGAAATGGCATCCAATGCTTCACTGCTACTGTTATCCAGACTTTTAGACGGGCCTTCTGCTCTAAAGGAGGCCTCAGGAGAGGGAACAAACGTAACATCTTTATCTAATGTTACATTTCCGCACTGGTTACTTACCCTCACGGTAAAGGTTTTTAAGCCCGATGAAAGAGATGAGCTATAGGCTTTAAAATAAGTAGAATCGTTTTCAGGAGATGAGAATTCCCCGGACATTGATGCTACAGTCCACTCATATTGAAGCACGCCATCTCCCTGAGAGGTAATTACTTTTAAAGGTATTTCATCTGCCAGACAAGCTCTTAGAGGAGATTCTATGGAACTTATGACAGGAGGTGCCATAAAATCTATTGTATAGCTGCTTGTATCATAACATCCATTTTGCTCAAAAATTGCATAATAGGTTCCATCTGTCGTTACCACGTGAGTAGCTCCCTGATCAAGAAGGGTATTGGATTGATCCATCCAGGTTACAAGGCTTGAATTTGGGTTGACACTTAGCGTAACTTCCGTGCCTTCACATGCCTGAGGAACATCCGTTACAATTTCATCTTTTACCGGCTTTGGCCTGATGGTCACTTCCACTGTGTCTGTGGCCGTACAGTTGGTCACATTGTCTTTAACAAAAAGGATAAACGTGTTGGTGCCAGCGGTTGCTGGTGTTACGGATGGTCTTGGATCGGTATAATTACCAGGTGTCCAGTTGAATGAATAAGTGGAAGGTAAAGACGGGTTGCCCACCCCTCCCAGCATAAATGTGCTTCCAATACAATCTCCCGTATCTTCTCCGGCATCCGCAACAGGCTTGGTATTCGCAGTCACGATAACTGAATCGGCAACAGAACAGTCATTGCTATTGGTAACGATCAGATAATATTTCTTAGAAGTCCCCTCTGGTATCTTTACATATGTATTAAAATTATTCTGATCGGAGATTCCTGTGGGATTGGAGATTCCATCAATATCCTCAGACCATTTGTTGAACTTAAGAGTAGTAACAGACTGATAGGTTCCCTGCAACTTAGCACTGTCGCCAGGACAAAATGCAACATCTGTTCCTGCATCTACAGTAATTGCATCTACAAGCACTTCTACCGAAGAGGTGTCTGAACATCCGTCTGGTGTAGTAACCCTTACATTGTATCTGGTAGTAGTCAATGGCTTAGCTATAGGAGTCCATAAGGTACTGTCGCTTAAGGTCTCTGCCGGCCACCATGCAACCCGATATCCAGGTGCAGATGGCACGTTCAAGCCGGCTGACTGTCCCGGACAAATACCCTCTTTGGGAAAGGTCTCTGCCACGACATTGGTGGGCTTGGATGCAATCTTAACCATCACCTGGGCTGTATCAGAGCATGCCGGTGTGCCGGATACATCTTTTATGGTAAGTGTATACACTGTTCCTGAAACAGAAGGTGTAGCTTTGGGATTGGCAACCTGAGCATTATCCAACCCTGCTGCAGGAGACCATGCATAAGTATAACTGGTAGAAGGAGCCTGAGGACCCAGAACAGCAGGATCTCCGTCGCACATGCCTACCACTCTGTCTATTCCAGTTGTAGGAGGTAATGACTTAACGGTAATCTTTACTGTATCGTAGTTAAAACAAGTAACTCCTGCCACTCTTACGATATAATCAGTTGTTGCATTGGGCGTTACTATCGGATTCGAAACATTTACATTCGAAATAGAAGGATCAGCATTCCACCTGTAGGTTCTCCCATCCGGAGGTATCCCTATCTGCACGGACGATCCCTTACAAATTGTTACATCTTCTCCGATATCGATTTCAGGAATAGGGAATATTGCAATCGTAACAGGATCTTTTGTTACACACCCAAATTCGTTGGTAGCAATTAATTCATAATTATTAGATATGAAAGGTCTTCCTGCGGGAACTACTGCATTAAAAGGAACATGAATCGCTACTTCAGGAGCGTCCTCTGTAATATTTATATACTTTGTAGTTCCGGGAGAATTATAGGACCAACTATATGTTATCCCTTCTGTTGGCGCACCACTAAACCCAACAATAGTGTCTGTACCAGGACACAACGTATAAAAGGCATTAACGTTTTTGGATAAGGTATCCGGGCGCGGGTTTACAATTACTCTAATAGAGTCTGTTGTAATACAGCCAGAAGCCTCTATTTTAATTTTAAAAAGAGTAGTTGAATAAAGATCTACTGTACTTGTTAATAGGCTTTTTGGATCTCCTACAAGATGCGCAGGGGTCCAGGATATATCAGCGGTTTTAAATACTATGGGTTCTACTCTTAAACCAAAAGAACTTCCTGCACAAATAGCAGTATCTTCAGGAAGTTTTTTTATTCTCATACCTTTAAAGGTTGCCGGAACACTCAGGCTATAAGAGCAGGCAGGGTTTTTGGCAAAGGCTGTATACTCCCCGGATTGGGCTACAGTACCCAAATACAGTGTATCGCTACTTCCTGCGGAGACTTTAAGAATATCCCCTTTATCATTCTTCCATATAATGGTATCCATTGGAGAAGCTGCCTCTTCCTTAATATTTGCCACAATTGCATAGTTGCCGCAGGCAAGATCGGTTAAAACATCCAAAGGCTCCAGCTCCGGAATTGCAAAAACAAACACATCCTTACGAATAGAATCTGTACAGGAAGTGCCGGAAGTAAAGTTGTAGTTAATTGAATAAATTCCGGGTGACAATCCAGAGGGATCAAACTGCCATTTACCACCAACATATTCCGCAGGACTAGAATAACTGGAAGTCCCAAAATTTTTGGTACAAATAGTGGAGGTAATGGTTGAAGGCATTGTTTCTGTATTACAATAATAGTCCTTTAATCCTATAAATGCGGACTCTTTCCAATTGGTAATGGAAGAACGGATTACTGAGTTACCGGTAAAGTTAGCAATATCAATATACCCCCTGTTATAAATGGAAATGGAAGATGGGTCTTCCAGTCCTGAAATAGGTAGTTCTGTGATAGCTCCTGAAAGAGAAACTCTAAACACCTTATTCCCATTAACATCTGAATAGTAGATATTACCGTCACAATCAATTGCAAGCCCTGAAATTCTTTCATCACTTCCCTTTCTGTTGACTGCAACGGATACCATATTGGTAGCCAGATCTAGTTTTTTAATGACAGATCTTGCCGGATCTGCGATATACAGAAAACCATCAGCAATGGTCAGGTGCCCCAGCAAACCAAACTGAGCTGCAGAGCCCGCTACAGGTCCGGAGCTGGAAATACCATCAGGAACATCTCCAGTAACCGATCCTGCTATGGTAGTTACCTGTCGGGTCGCAATATCTATTTTCTTAATTTTAAAATTTCTGGAATCGCTGACATACAATGTTTTTCCCTGATCGTCAATGGCGATACCATAGGGGTTTCTGAATCGGGCAGCTGTTCCTATTCCATCCACATCTCCCCCCGCTGGGGTAGCAGAAGATTCTCCGGCTAAAATCTGAACACCTGTGGAAGGGTTATAGACTTTTATATTATGATTTACCTGATCGCAGAAATAGACCGTATTGCCAAACGAAACAAGACCTGTCGGAACATTTAACCGGACTGTAAGCGGATTGCTGCCTGTGGTATTACCCTTTGCACCGGTTTCGTTTATAATTTCCCTTGCTCCCTCGTCATCTATGACCCAGATCTTGTTGTTATTACTATCACTGAAATAGATTTTTCCATCGCAGGTCGTTGTAATCCCCTGAGGATTACTAATAAGCCCAACCGCTCCGGATCCTCCCCCTACCAATACTGCAGAACAGGGTGCTGGGTCTACAGTAACCGTCTGTTGTACAGGAAGAGCACATCCTGCATAATATCTGATCACATGTTTTCCGGAACCGGCTATGGTAGGATCAAAATACCAGTTATCGTTTCCATCGGTAACTACTCCACGCCCCTCAAACAGGCCCCCGGCTGGCGTACCGGTAATTTTTGATCTTTTTCCTGAAACACAATAAGAAGATCTAAGCCCCTCAATTTCAGGCGTAGCAAAAGAGTTTTTATTGGCATAAACTTTAATTGACCCTCTCTCCGAACAGTTGTTGGAAACAATAAAAAAATAAACGGTAACAGATTGTGTAACATTCACATTATAGGTATTCCCCATTGAGCTACCCGATGGTACACTTGTAAAAGGCGCCAGACTCCAGTAAATTCTGTAACTGGGATTGCCCTGTCTGAATTTTATATTGGAAAGTGAAACCGTAATATTCGCAGGAGCACAAACCGAAGTATCAGCTGTTTTGCGATAGGAAACGCAATCACCAAAATTCCACCAACGGGAAAGTTGCGCTGTAGCGGGTTGCGTCGAAATCACCAACACACTGAGTACCAAAACAAAAGAATATATAAAAATTTTCAAATTCGGTTTCATAACATAATCTGAAGGATTAACTAAATTGAATTTCATTAAACCATAAATCCAATCGGATCGGTAAAATAAGCTGTTTTAATCAAAATCATTTTATTTAAATCCCATATGAACAGTGTTTTCAGATAAATTTTTTACGTAAAATTCCAGGCCTGGTTCTTCTAACTTATTTTTTTAAAGTATTTTTGCCCTATGAGTATCGGAAAAAGATTATACCAAATCTGGGTTTGGTTTTGCTTTATTGTTGTTTTTCTCCTTATATATCCCTTTTTCGTATTATTTTCTTTTAGGGATAGCTGGAAAAAATATGGTCATTTCTTTAATAAAGTGTGGGCCTATACGGTTTTTGGAAGTTGCCTGCTCCGGGCCAAAGTGGAATTTCGGTTTAAGCCGGACAAAAAACAGCCTTACGTTTACTGTGCCAACCACTCCTCCTACCTGGATATCCCATCACTTTGCTATGCATTATCAGGGTATTTCCTATTCATAGGGAAAGCTTCACTCGCCAAAGTGCCATTATTCGGATACATGTTCAGGAGTTACTACATCGCTGTAAACCGCCACAGCAAACTGAGCAAGTACGAAACCATACAAAGGTCATTTGAGGCAATTGACAAAAACAGAAGCCTTGCCTTTTTCCCGGAAGGAACAATCCCCAAAAACGCTGATTACCAAATGATCCCATTTAAAGATGGGGCTTTCAGGGTAGCCATCGAAAAACAGGTGCCTGTCGTTCCTGTTACAATACCTTATAACTGGCTTATATTGCCGGATGACGGAAAGTTTGTTCCCAACCGTCGTCTTATGAAAGTTATTATACACGAGCCCATTGAAACGACCGGAATGACTCTGGATGACATTGAAGAACTGAAAAACAGGACTTTTGATATAATTCAGAGGGAACTTATTATACAAAATAAAGAAGAAGTAGCTCTGGTATAAAAAACTACACATAAATTCAGAATTTTAGTAATTTTATTCCATAATTGATTATACACTATGCACGTAGATAAAGAAACCATCAGAAAAATTGCTCATCTGGGAAGACTGGAATTTGAGGAAGAAAACGAAGAGCAAATTTTAAAAGACTTCAATAAGATTCTTGACTGGATGGATAAGCTAAATGAACTGGACACTTCAAATGTTGAACCTCTTATACACATGTCTTCTGAAATAAATGTTCTGAGAGAAGATGAAGTAAAAGTGACCTTAAAACATGAAGAAGCATTGTATAATGCACCGAAAAAGGATTCTGACTACTTTAGAGTTCCCAAATTCCTCGGTTAATACACTCTCATTTTCAAATCCTTCCCATATCCGGGAAGGATTTTTTCTTTTTCCCTTCCTGCTTTTTCTACTCCTTCATAATTATCCAATACCCAAACTCCTGTACTCTTTTTCTTAAAGACACAAAATATTCGCTCACTCCAATCTTTTCCCGCCTTAAAAGGTTATTGATTCATCCTTTCATTTTTCCCGGGCATGGAGAAATCAGAATTATTGATATATGAAACCGGAGAAGCATTTCTTGCTTTTGCCGAAGAAGCACCTCCGGAGGAGATTGGTAAATTATTCAATGAGCTTCAAAAAGATTTTTTTCAACATGAGGAAAAATTAAAGGTATTCTTTTCGGTTATCCCATTTCCTAAAAATGTCAGGACCTTCGAGCATCTGGATTTTGCTCTGCAACAAAAACTCCTTGAAATTGCCCCTTTATCCCTAACCTCGGCACTCCTTAACGAACTTTCTCCGGACGACCGGACAAGGCTGTTCTCAGAAGTTCCCAAAGAAACCCTGGCCAAATGGCTGAGCATGCTTTCGGTACAGGAGAGAAAAGATGCCTTAAAACTGCTGGAATACCCTCCTGAAAGCATCGGTCGACTGATGACTACAGATTATATTGCTGTACGCCCGGAATGGACCTGTGAAAAGACAATAAAATTTATCCGGGATTTTGGTCTTAACAGTGAAACGATCAATTTTATTTATGTAGTGGATAAAGACAATAAGCTGATCGACGATTTAAAAATCAGGGAAATTTTGCTCGCCGATCCTGAAACAACAATAGGAGATCTGGTAGACCACCGGTTTGTAAGTCTGGAAGCTACCTCTGATCAGGAAAAATCCATACCCATATTCATGGAAACCGACCGGTTTGCTCTTCCGGTTACCGACTTTAACGGCAAGTTGCTGGGCATTGTAACAACAGACGATGTACTGGATGTTATAGAACGGGAAGATACTGAAGATATACAAAAACTGGGTGGTAGTGAAGCGCTGGACGAGCCCTACCTTGATATACGTTTATCCGGTTTGGTGAAGAAGAGAGCAGGATGGCTTATCATTTTATTTTTAGGAGAAATGCTAACGGCCTCTGCCATGAGTTTTTTTGAAAATGAGATATCCAGTGCAGTAGTACTGGCCTTGTTCATTCCTCTGATTATCTCCAGCGGGGGCAACTCCGGATCTCAGGCTGCAACGATTATTACAAGAGCATTGGCCCTGGGAGAAGTGAGCAAAGCTGACTGGACCAAAGTGCTGAAACGGGAAATTGTATCCGGACTAATGCTCGGACTTATTTTAGGAGGTATTGGATTTTTGAGGGTATTACTCTGGAGTACACTATTTGATGCCTACGGGGCCTACTCAGTAAAGATCGCCGCCACCATTGGATGCTCGTTACTTGGTGTAGTACTTTGGGGAACGCTTTCCGGCTCTATGCTTCCCATCTTTTTAAAGAGCCTTGGATTCGATCCCGCAGTATCCTCCGCTCCTTTTGTTGCAACCATAGTAGATGTTACCGGCATTATCATTTACTTTTCAATGGCCTTTATATTTTTGAAAGGAACACTTTTGTAAAAGATATAAATGTTAGGTATTAAGCATTAAGTTATTGCTTGTTTTCTAAAAAAAGCCATAAGTTGAAAGTGAAAACTTACAACTTATGGCTTCTTGGTACTTATTACTTACCACTTATTGCCTATTTACTATAAGCCAAACTTATAGTTAAGTTTTACGGCAAATGAAGTTCTGTCTACTCCATAAAGATCGGTGTGTTCTTCAGAGTTCCCAGACTGCTGCCATCTAAGGGAGTTGATCGATCTGGCTCCTGAAAGGATATCGTAAGCATAAACAGAGAACGACAATTTTTCATTCGCCTGAATGTTCACACTCAGATTCCATTTTACCATCAGACTATTATGGATTCCTAAGTAAGGATAGCGGTCATTGTGAACATATGACTTATAGTCTGCAAGAATCGGATTAGTTGGATTGGCTGCGCTGTAGGTATGAATATCACGACGTCCAGTTAACCCCCAGAACAATCTGGCATCCGTATGAAGCGTCAGCCAGCTGGTTGGTTTATAATCCAGATAGATTTTTGTAACATTGGTAACCAGGTTCAGAAAATTCTTTCCATTGACTGTAATCTGATCACGAATTGAATTTACACGTACAGTAGTTACTGAATCCTGAGTAGGATCTATATTGCTTTTCAGCGGTTTTGGAGTATACTTATACACGCCATTCCCTACAGCCACTGAATCGTAACCATCAAATGCATTCAGCTGATACTCCTCATAATTGTCGGTCAGCCTGGTGTTCGCAACTTTTGATAACACGTGGTTAATACCTAATGTAACGTTAGATGAGTTATAACGCACATCAAGTTCTGCATTAACAAAGCTGTATGAACCTGAATTGACCACTCTGAAAAGGCTTTGATTCCATGCAAACAAATCTTTAATCGTGTTATACGAAACAGAAGGTAGCACATTCAAACGGTTATCTAATAATGAATGAACGGAAGTAAGTTCTATAGAACTTGAACGCTCTGGTTTCAGCTTATGCAAAATATCATTTGTTACAGGAGGTATAGGGGTTGAATTACCTCCCGGCCTTTCATAAGGTTTTTCATAGTGATAATCATTTCCGGCAAATGGTTGTCCATCATCTCCGATCTGATTTCTGTTAAATTCATAGTTATCGGCACTTCCATTATTGGCTGAAGTCTGATATAGTAATTTAAAAATGTTGTGTTCATTTGCTTTTGCCACTAAAGCGATCTTAGGTGTTACCACCCCTCCAAAAGAAGCAGTACGTGTGTGTCTGTCGTATCTTAATCCAAACTGAGCATTTAAGTGATCGGATAACCTATAAACTCCTTCACCAAAAAATGCATGGTTAACATAAACTACATTGGATACGATTGGGTGAGTGGCCTTTTCTTCCTGAGCATTATATCCTGCCATATCCTTTCCGATATCAAACAATCTGAACTGATACCCTACAGCTAACTGAAGTTTAGGAATACTTCTGATCATATACATGGCCGAAGCATTGTACCTGCGTTCTCCGAATGTCTCAATCTGATAAGTATGTCTGTCGGCTGAATAACTGTTCGCTTTAGCCACTACAGCACTTTGCAGGTCTTCCAGCTGAATACGGTTGGTATTCATATCAAATCCTGCATTGAATATAACGCTGTTATCTTTAACAGGAAGTTCGTAAGAAAACTGATTCGTAAAGTTGTTAATCACATACTGCCTTCTGTTGGTATTGCCTGCGTTTATTTTTCCATAAAATCCATTAATGTTTCGAAGCTGCCCATCAATCATGCGGTCTGGCGCCAGGGTATCTCCATCTTCAAAATCGGGCCATCCAACAACAGGAAAATATCCGGAAGCATTGGTAACCTGATGAGTATAGCGGCTATAGTACCTGAAGTTCTTATAGTTGAAATCTACACCGAATCTGTAGTTTCCAGGAGTAGACCAGGCACTTCCTGAGGTAGGCACCCCTTCCCCTGGAGGATTTTCCTCTCCCTGAGGATAAGGCCAGTGAGGCCTTCCATAGAGACGTCCTCTCTCCATACCTATACCATCCGATTGTCTGTAACCACCGGTTATGACAATATTTGAATGTTCATTGATTTTAGAAGCAGCAGACAATTCATACTGACGGCTAAAGTTATCGCCATTCCATGTTCCCTGTGTTACAGATGCTTTTATCTCATCTTTTTTGTACCGCTCTGTCACGATGTTCACCACACCTCCAATAGCACCTGAACCATAAATAAGTCCGGATGGCCCACGGATGATTTCCACACGTTCAATATCTCCCAACATACCCAGATCAACCTCCATATTCGCACCATCCCTCGCCTCAGTATTCAACTTATGACCATTTACAAGGAATATAAACTTCGTATTCCTGTCGGCTGCTACACCTCTCATTCCCCACATTATACCAGTCCATTTGTTATGCATGTACTGAAAACCGGGAACATAAATTTCCAGCAGCTCCGATAAATGCCTTGCTCCAGAGAGGTGGATCTGTTCCTGATTAATGACTGTCAGGCTTAATGCCGAGCTTTTAAGATCAAGTTCCAGAAAGGACCCTGAGGTTATTTTCATGTTCAGCAATTCTTCCAGGGAAAGTTCAAGTAAATCATCGGAGGAAGTTATTTCTGCAGGTTCTGTTTCGCTTTGACCCAAAACCGTAGCGGGGGCTAAATTTGTCAGGGATGCTATGAGTATAGCCATCCCAACAATTCTTTTCGAACTCATTATCTGATACTTGTTAACGGTCGGATTTTACGCTGTGCTTCATCAATGGTTAATAAGCAGTTACCTCCCCATGGACACTTTCGGGTAAGAAATAAAAAGCATATAAATGAAACCGAACAACAACAAATCGTTCACCGTCGATGCAATATATCTGTTGGTCTATGAGAGTTCGATTTTGAAAGATCATATAGAAGGTTAGGTGAAAAAGTAAGAAAAAGTAAGACTATTTTTAACAAACGTATTCAAACATATAATTACCAACCCGTTAACACAAAATACAATTATTTCAAGTAATCGTTAGATTATCCTGTTTTTATATATTTTTTATCTAACAACTAGTCATTTTGTAAAAAAAATATTAACAAGTTACACATAAAATATCCAACAAGGTTCGTTAAGCTTAAATGTCCCGTTAGTTCTTTTGCCAGCCTCTTTTTACTTTCAGAAAAATTTTGCTAAACAATCGTTATGAACATGGAGTACAATACCCTAAAAAATCAGACATAGTAATGCTAAACTGAATATTCCCTTCTTTTTTGAAAGTTCCTTCCTCCTTTAAGTAAACCTTTATATCCTTCGGCGGTTACTTCTAATGCTGAAATAACCATCGCCTAAATGTGGATAGTACGATTAGCCTTAAACAGGCCCTATACCTTTGTAGTAGTAGCTCTCCTTATTCTGATCCTTGGGCTGGTTGCCATCAGCAGAATGGCAGTAGATATATTTCCCAATATTAACATTCCTGTTGTAAGCGTTATATGGAGCTACAATGGCATTTCTCCCAAAGAAATGGAGCAACGCATTGTCACCGTATGCGAACGGGCGTATACCACTACTGTCAACGACATTGAGCACATTGAATCCCAGTCGTACCGGGGAGTAGCAGTCATTAAAATCTTTTTTCAGCCCGGGGCAGAAGTAGAAGCCGCCGTTGCCCAGCTGGCATCAAGCTCCCTCAGCTTATTACGCGTTCTTCCGCCCGGCACTACTGCTCCTTTAATCTTAAGGTACAATGCGTCCAATGTTCCCATCTTGCAAATCGCACTAAGCAGCAACACACTTCCTGAACAGGCCATCAATGATCTGGCCACCAACTTTATCCGTACAGGTCTGGCAACTGTGCAGGGCGCACAGATACCTCTGCCCTACGGAGGCAAGCAACGGAATGTCATGGTAGACCTGGACATGGATGCGTTAAATGCCAAAAACCTTTCCCCAATGGATGTATCCAATGCACTGGTTGCTCAAAACCTCATATTGCCTGCCGGAACCATAAAAATGGGCGAAAAGGAATACGATGTTGAACTAAACTCCAGCACAGATGTCATAGAAGCGCTCAATTACCTGCCCATAAAGGAAGTCAACGGTGCTATGATCTATATAAAAGACGTTGCCTATGTACATGAAGGCTATTCCATACAAACCAACATTGTCCGGTTCAACGGAAAACGAGGAAGCTTTCTGACCATATTAAAAGCAGGCTCTGCATCTACTATTGATATCATAAACAGGGTAAAAAAAGCACTCCCTAAAGTGTTATCCACCGTAACAGACGAACTTGAAGTAAAACTACTCTTTGACCAGTCGTTGTTTGTCCGAGCATCGATTGACAATGTTGTAAAAGAAGCTGTTATTGCTGCATGTCTCACTGGTCTGATGATCCTCCTTTTTCTGGGAAGCTGGAGAAGCACGCTGGTGGTCGTTCTTTCCATTCCTCTCAGTATCCTCACGTCCATTATAGTGTTGTATGCACTTGGACAAACACTGAACATTATGACCCTGGGAGGACTGGCGCTGGCCGTGGGCATACTGGTAGACGACGCTACAGTTGAGATTGAAAACACCACCCGAAATCTGATCCTTGAAAAGCCATTGACACAAGGTATTCTGGACAGTGCAGAAGAAATAGCCTTACCTGCTCTTGTGAGTACTTTTGCCATATGCATCGTATTTCTTCCTATATTTTTTCTTTCCGGTGTTGCTCAGTCATTGTTCTCTCCTCTCGCTATTGCCGTTGTATTTGCCATCATGGCCTCTTATTTCCTATCCAGAACATTTGTACCTGTTGCCATTCAATATATGATGGGCAAAGAACTACATCTTTATCAGCCTCATCTGTATCCCGATAAAAAAGCTAACTCCCTTATCTGGAAAGTGCATAAAAAATTTGACAGGAAATTCGAACAATTTCGGGAACGTTATAAAAAACTCCTTCATGCAGCTCTTTCGCACAAATCCGTTGCAATCATTCTCTTTATCTGCTTTTGTCTGTTAAGCGCAGCATTATTTCCTTTTCTGGGTAGTGATTTTTTTCCCAAAGTGGATGCAGGACAATTCCGATTACACATAAGAGCTCCAAGTGGAACAAGAATTGAGCAAACAGAAATCCTGTTTGGAAAAGTAGAAGACATCATCAAAGAAGTAATACCTCCTGAGGAGCTGGATCTTCTGCTGGACAATATGGGACTGCCCAACAGCGGAATTAATCTGGCCTGGGGAGGCTACTCTTCCATAGGTTCCTACGAAGGAGAAATACAGGTGTCCTTAAAAAATCAAAGTGTACCTACTGAGGTATACATGAAAAAAATACGGAAACTTATCAACCAAAGAATACCAGGACTGGAAATCAGCTATCCACCTTCTGACATAGTAACTCAAATTCTCAATTTTGGAATTTCTGCTCCTATCGACATTCAGGTAATCGGCAGAGACCAGCAAACGAATTACAGGATTGCACAGCAAATTGCGGATAGAGTGTCGAAACTCCCAGGAGCAACGGATGTCTACATTCCGCAGGTTTTTAACATTCCACAGGTACGAGTGAATGTAGACCGGACGAAGGCTCAACAAATAGGATTAACCCAGAGAGATGTGGCCAACAGTGTATTAATCTCTTTGTCTTCCAGTGGACAGACCCAGCCCAACTTCTGGCTGGACCCTAAAAACGGGATCAGTTATTTTGTTGCAGTACAGACACCTCAGTATAAAATCAATTCCATTGAAGACCTTGGAAAAACAGCCATTACTTCCAGTCAGTTACAACAAACACAACTGCTGACCAACCTGTCTGAATTTGACAGATCTGTTACTGCCGGACTTGTATCGCATTACAATGTCCAGCCTGTCATTGATGTGTTTGTTAGCATACAGGATACTGACCTGGGAAGTGTTGCAGATAAGATCAATAAGATTCTGGAAGATATAAAACCAACACTTCCCAAAGGAACTTCCATTGAGACTAAAGGACAGGTTAACAGTATGGAATCTTCCTTTAAAGGACTGGCATTAGGTCTAATCTTCGCTGTTATTCTGGTATACCTTCTCATGGTAATCAATTTTCAGTCATGGCTGGACCCATTCATTATATTACTTGGGCTTCCTGGAGCTTTATCCGGAATAGCGTGGATGTTATTTTGCTCTCAAACCCCCATAAGTGTTCCGGCGTTAATGGGAACCATCATGTGTATGGGGGTTGCTACCGCAAATAGTATCCTGCTGGTAACATTTGCCAACGATGAACTGCACAAAGGCCACAATGCCTTTGAGGCCGCTTTATCCGCCGGATATACACGATTAAGACCCGTTATTATGACTGCCATGGCTATGATTATCGGAATGCTTCCCATGTCATTAGGACTGGGAGAAGGAGGTGAACAAAATGCTCCACTTGGAAGAGCTGTAATCGGAGGACTCATTGTTGCTACGTTTACTACCCTCTTTATAGTTCCTGTATTTTATAGTGCATTCAAAAAGAATAATGCATGAAAAAGCGTAACATAAAAACCTTATTCATATTGCTACCGGTTATTCTTATCGGTTTATTCCTTATCGGTTTGGTACCCAGACTCAGGAACAAAAAAATGCTCGACCAGGAGGCCAGTGAAAAAGTCAATTCCGTCCAACCGGTAATGCTGGTAAAAGCCCTCAAAACCCAAGATACAACTGCCATAGAGCTGCCCGGTGAAGTAAGAGGCTTTAAAGAAACGCAGATATACGCACGTGTCAGCGGATACATAAAGAAATGGTATACGGATATTGGTACAACCGTTCAGGCCAATCAACTACTAGCAGAAATTGAAACCCCTGAAATAGATCAGCAACTTGCGCAGGCCAAAGCCTCTTTGTCTCTTGCCAAAGCCAATTATGACAGAGTCTCCATCGTACGGATTCCCGGGGCCGTTTCCAAACAGGAGATCGATCAGGCCAAAACGAATTACGAAGCCAGTCTGGCAATTGTAAGGCAGACAGAAGCCATGCTTTCCTTTAAAACAGTTAAAGCACCCTTTGCAGGAATCATCACAGAAAGAAACATTGATATGGGAAGTCTTATAAGTCCGTCGAATACAACACCCATGTTTAAGGTAGATCAAATAGATGTACTGAGAATATATGTCAATGTTCCACAGGTATATGCGGCAACCATTACTCCGGGTATTGTTGCCGAGATTATTCTTGAGAAATACCCGGAATACCTTATTACAGGTAAAGTTGTCAGAACAGCCGAAGCACTGGACCCGGCAAGCAGAACACTACGCACGGAGATACATGTAAAAAATACAGACCTTAAGCTAAAACCCGGCATGTATGTACAAGTGCGCTTTAAACCTACCCGGCCGGGTGAAGTAGTGCTCATACCTGCCAATACCCTTATCATCCGCTCTGAAGGTACTGAAGTGGCTACTCTTACCAAAGACAGTACCATCCAGCTTAAAGCCATCAGCATAGCCCGTGATTACGGGAAATATTTGTCTCTTTACAGCGGCATTAATGGTGACGAGTGGCTCATCAGCAACCCGTCCGACAAGCTAAGCAACGGAACCAGAGTAAATGTGGTAGGCTGGCAAAACTCCTTCCTGGAAAACCCAGCGTCATCAGATGAAAAAAGATGATAACCTTATGCCTTACATTCAGACGTTTCTATCCTTACCCCAATATACTGGTAGTAAGCATCTACCTGTTATTTTCCTGTTCCTTTCGCCCAGACACTACACGTCTGAAAGAAATCAGAGAACTGTACCAGGAAGGGCAATGGACTACTTATAACTCCAAAATAAATTTGGATACCGTAAAGCATACCAACCATCCCACCATATCAGCCTGGTGGACCATCTTTAATGATCCTACCTTAGATTCTCTTGAAGAACTGGCTATCAAAAAAAATCCGGACATTCTTCATGCTATTGCAAGACTGGAAGAAGCAAGAGCCAATATTAAGCTGGCAGCTTCCGATTTATATCCGGCCATCCGTCTGGCTCCTTCAGTCACACGAAACCAGCTTTCGCAAAACAGACCCAATCCTTTTCAGGCTGCCGGAAATCAGCTTCCGGGAGTTACCATTAATACCTTTCAGATGCCACTGGTAGTTGATTATGAAATTGACCTGTGGGGTAAATACAGGAATAATGTACAGGCCGCCAGATACAGTTATGCTTCCTACTCTTCTGATATGGAAGGTGTATTACTTTCCATTACCACAGATGTCGCCTATTACTATATGTTAATAAGAATTACAGATCTTAAAATGGATCTCTATACCCAGGCGCTTCAAACCAGAAAAGAAAACCTTATTCTTACAGAAGAGCGTTACAGAGTTGGCCTTATCACCTTGCTTGATTTAAGTCAGGCACAGAATGATTACCAGCTCATTCAATCTCAATTCTATGATTTGCAAAACACCAGAAATGCTGCCGTACATGCACTAGCCATATTATGCGGACTACCCGCGTATAACTTTGATTTAACTAAAAGTGAATGGAAGACCCAACTTCCGGTTATTCCCGAAGGAATTCCTTCTGACCTCCTGAAACGAAGACCAGACATACAGCGTATGGAACATATCGCCGAAGCTGCCAATGCTGCTATTGGAATTTACAAGGCTTACAAATTCCCTTCACTTATTCTCAATGGTTCCGGTGGTACCCTGAGCAGAGAAGTCAATACCCTCCTTTCGTATGACAGTAAAACCTGGTTGCTTGGCGCGACCTTATCCGTACCTATTTTTCTGGGCGGGAGAAACACTGCTCTGATTCAGATTGCTAAAGCCCAGTATCTTCAAACCACGGCACAGTATGAAAAAGTTATTTTATCAGCCTTCAGAGAAGTAGAAGATGCCTTAAACACGCTTGCACAAAGAAAAGAACAATCCATTCTTCAGGATTCTATTATAAAAACAGCTGAACAAACCGCCATGCTTTCAAGAGAACGTTACTCCAAAGGTCTGGTAACCTATTATGAAGTAGTGAACAATGAACGAACCGCACTCAACGCTAAAAGCGTGGGGGTGCAAATTCTCGGAGACCAATTGGTCTATACCATCTATCTTATCAAGGCATTAGGAGGCAGCTGGCAATAGCTGCTACTCAGAAATCCATAAACTTTTTAACTCTTTATAATCAGCTGTAATTTCTTTTTTTATGCGCAACAAAACAGCTTTATATTGCGGATCTGCATCCTGAGAGTTTATTATAAGTTCCGAAATTTCCTGTATTGTACCTTCTTCGGCCTGCACAAATGCCTCCAGAACCGTTTGCTCTTTATTAATTCCTCCATTTTCAATAGCAACACCCAGATCTGTCCAGATGTCTTTAGATAGCGAGATTTCAAAAGACTCTTCCTGTTCTCCGGTAGCCTGCAGTTTAACTAGCTCATCTTTTAAGATTAATGACTTTCTGAAATGATTATGCATCAGATCATGCACAGGCCTGGCCAGGGTAAGAGAAAACGCCTTTCGATAGGCTTCCTGCCTGGATGAAAGCAATGCAATAAGGGTACTAACGGAACTTACAGCCACATTCTTCATAAAAATTCTCCTTTACTTCTTTATTTCAAAACATCATAGAAGCAGGAATTAGTTTACATCATGTAGCCCATAACACCGCATGATAATTTCCGGTAATCAGATTTTCCTGGCTTTATAGCCAGCATGATGGACCAGTTCTATAATTCTATCTTCATCCAGATCCTGACTGGTCACCGTCAATTCAGGCTCTTCTCCAAAAGGTTCCACGTACCAGTAGTCAATTCCCGGGCTATTATCCAAAACGGATCGGATGTCGGCAATACAAGACACGCAATCAATATTGGTTTTAAACTTATAGGTTCGTGCTACACCCTCCATCACATGACCTCCTTTCCTTCCTTATTCATCATTTTTCTCCAGATCATCAAATGAAAATTCCACACCCGATGTGTAGCCCAGGTCAATTCTGAATGTTGCGGAACTACCTCCCAGAGACTGTCCCAGGGATGAGTTGCTTTTCTTCACATTTAGACTGGCTGGCTCAATAGTCTTTTCCGACACTTTGTTCTTCTTATGTTTTTTCATTTGATACCCTTGTTAGTTTTATAACACTGTCAAATAAAGAATCACTTCCCAAGCAGAAATAAAAAAACCTGAGAAGTCATTACAAAAGTAAGACCCATCTCAGGATTTAATTGTTATCAGAATTAATTAAATCTTCAAAAAGATATTAAACACAGTGCCTTCACCAGGGTTGGAATGGACTTCAATTCTACCTCCGTTGTTATCAACGATTCTCTTTACGATCGACATGCCTATTCCCGTACCTTCCACACCAAAATCCAGCCTTTTAAATGGAGCAAATACTTTTGGAAAATCTTCTTTTTTTATGCCCTTTCCATTGTCCTGGATAGTTAACTGAATCACATCTTCCGCCACCATTTCAGTCCTTATCCCCACAACTGGTTTTCGTTCGGATGATTTATATTTGATCGCATTGGACAGCAGGTTAAACAGAATACTTCGCATATTTTTCTTCCTGAACCGGATGGTCTTCACTTTGAGATCTTCCAGAATAATGGCTTCACTGCCTTCAATCAGGTCTTTAATACTTTCCTTTACCTCTTCCAGTACTTCACACAGATTTACCTCCTGGATAAGGAAAGGATCTTCTTCTGTTTTCGCCACTTCTGAAAGGTCGCTTATGGTTTTCTTCAGAATGCTGATAGATCGTGTGACAAGATTAATAAGGAAGTTTAATTTAACATTACTCGGATCAGGATTCAGTTCGTTCAGCAATAGTTCCATTAAGGATTCCAGATTTCTTACCGGTGAGGTAAGATCGTGCGAAGCCATGTATACAAAGTTATCAAGCTCTTTGTTAATTTTCTTAAGCTCTTCGTTTTTGGTATTAAGCTGATTGTTGATATCGCTAAGTTTTACCTGAGCCGATGCAAAATTATTCAGCATCATTCTCTGATCATGAATATCGGTGGAAGTTCCAACCCACTTTACATTTTTTCCATTTTCACCTTTTATAGGTACAGCTCTTGAAAGGAACCATCTGTAGTCGTTCAGACAGCTTTTAAGTCTGTATTCTACACTATATTCTGTGCCTGTGGTAAGGCTTTGATTCCATTTATAAAGAGCTTTGCTGAGATCATTCTGATGAATAAAATTGAACCAGCCATTTCCTTTCAGATCATCAAAGGTTTTTCCAAGATACTCCTCTGATTTTTTATTGGTAAAAATAATTTCTCCGGTTTCATTGGTAATCCACACAAGCTGCGGCATGGATTCGGCAAGAGTTCTGTAGGTTTCTTCACTTTCAAGAAGTCTGGATTCTATGGCTTTTATTTCTGTGATTTCCGTAAGACATCCTACTACCCGGATCACTTTACCCTTTTCATCCCGTATTACAAAGCCTCTGTCAATCACATACCCATAGGTTCCATTATTTTTGCAGAATTTATATTCGTTTCTCCAGTTTGACTCCTGTGATAAGAAGATTCGGTCAAAGCTTTCAAGAATTCGTGCACGGTCATCGGAGTGTATGCGTGCTTTCCAGTGATCAAACCCGGCTTTGCCTTCAATATTTTCACCACCAAAATGTGCCTTATAAGCATCGTTGAACCAAAACTCATTCGTTGTAACATCCCAGTCCCACATGGAATCATTCGTAGCATTGGAGATTAGCCTGAATCGTTCATTGGTCAGCGACAGATCATGCGTTCTTTCCTTTACCTTTATCTCCAGCTCCTCGTTTAATTCTTTTAATGCTTTGGAAATCCGCTCTAACTGAAGCTTTGACTTCTCCAGATCCAGTTCTGCCTTTTTCCTTTTAGTGATATCCATGATACTGCCAACCAGCTTCTTTTCCCCTGCAGAATCTATGAATATCGTAGCTTTCATCCAGCAATATATTTCCCTTCCCAGCACTGTATTCACTTTGCACTCAATCTCCCATGGCTCATTGGTTTCAATGATTGTTTCCACAAAGTTCATGATGCTGGGGCGGTCATATTCCTCTACACAATTCTGAATATCTTTGAACGTAATCGTTCCATTGGCAGGGTAGTCAAACATCTTACGTAACTCAGGCGTGACCTTGAACGTGTCCGACTTCAACTCCCATTCAAATGAACAGATATTGGCTGCTTCCTGTGACTGATAGAGGAATATCTGATTCTTCCTCAGCTCTTCCAATGCTTCCACCCTCTCTGTATAATCCTCAAAACTTATAATACAGGAATCTTCGTTTCGAACGGCAGATATTCTCAACCAGTTAGAAAAGCCATCTTCTCCGTAATATACATCATGCGTACTGGCTTCACCTGTAGTCATTACATTTTTAAACTGCTCCAGAATACCCAGTTTTGCAAGTCCTTTATATTCTGAGAACAACCATTTCCCCCTCAGGTCTCTGAACTTTTTATTAAAAAAACGTTCTGTAAAATGGTTTATAAATACGGGTTGAAAATCTATGATTTCTTTGGCCTCATTCCTTACAGGTTTAAGCATCATAAAGCCCATTGCTGAAGAATGGACTATACCAGATAAAAGGCTGTCGGTGCGCTTCCGGTAGGTAATGTCCTGAAAATAGCCTAAAAGCCTTACAAGGTTGCCGCTTTCATTTATTACCGGTTTGGCCTTGCCCAGAATGTATTTCAGATTATCATTGGGAGTAATAATTCTGTAGTTAAAATCAATGGGTCTTTTATCTTCGCGGGCACAATCGAGTACCTGAACTACTTTGGAGATATCTTCAGAATGAACATAGCAAAAAAGATCTTCTAAACGCAGAGGACCATCATGATTGATTTCAAAGATATCATAAATCTGATTGGAGCAGAATGTATAGCCGGTAAGTATATCCATTTCCCAACGCCCAACCCTCGCAAGCGATTCAACTTCTTCAATCAACCCTCCTTCGCTGAGCACTTCGGCTTCAACAAAGCCGGGACCAGTTAGCTGCGTAAGACACCCTATACCTCCGAAGAAATTACCCTCCGCATCCACAACAGGGAACAGGTTTCCTTTAAAATAAACTTTTTTCCCGGGCTTGAAGGAATACCTTGTAAGTGGAATTTCTACAATCTCTCCCTCCTTCACTCTGTTATAAAAGTTGGCAAATGAATCAAGCCAGAATATATCGTTGTAGCTGAGCTTTACTGCCAGACGTGAAGAGTAGTCTGTCAATAATTCCAGAGCGTTATTCCAGAAGAATATCTTTCCAAATTCATCAAAAGCGAATACTCCGTCTGAAGACCTTTTCAGTGTTTTAATGAAGGTCTCCTTCCACGAAACTGACTCATCTATCATTATTTCGGAAGGGTTCAACATAATTGAATCTTTAAAAGATTTACCTAACTGAATTCAAAAGACATCATCGATAAAAGCACTAAAAACTCTTTGACTTTAGAGAAGCCAACTTACTAATAATTAAACACTTAAACAATACCCAAAATTAAGTATTTTAGATTATCATAACCCAAAAGCATTTGCATTGTTCTTTAACTATTCTAAGAAATAGTTTAATATTTTGCCGAAAAAAT
>Ga0207868_1000176_pt1 | contig 83955 bp, 72 predicted proteins | sample Passage237B_FD_187370 | JGI IMG/M metagenome (GOLD analysis project Ga0207868, IMG submission 187370) | Cellulose adapted compost microbial communities from Newby Island Compost Facility, Milpitas, CA, USA - Passage2 37B (SPAdes) (version 3) ...
GCGACCATCACTACCAATCCCAGCGCACCCAGCACCGGGATGTAGTACATCAACTCACTTCCCATGTCTTCTTATCGTAAGGTTATGTTCTTGTCTTTCAGCGCCTTCAAGCCTTGAGCGGGGAGAAGGGGCCGCGAAAATAGGCAACCGGCCCGAACGGGGACCGAGCAAATCGTCGCGGAGCGCTTCCCCAGGTCCCGGGACCGGCCTCCCCTACTCTGTCTCCGCCAGCAGTTTCGGAATATCGGCGATCAGTCGGTCCACGTCCTTGGGCGAGGTGCCGTCGTAGAACCCACGCAGGCGCCCCTTGCCGTCAACGAGCACGAAGTTCTCGGTGTGCACGAAATCGTCGGGGCCGCCATCGCCCTCGTCCAGCACGGCGAAGTACGACTTGCGGGCCAGGTCGTAGATCTGCTTGCGGTCGCCGGTGAGGAAACGCCAGCGGGCGGGGTCGGCACCGTGGCGTTCGGCGTACTCGGCCAGCACGGGAACGCTGTCCAGCTCGGGGGTCACCGAATGCGACAACAGCAGCAGGCGGTCCTCGTCCTTGAAGGCCTCCTGCACGCGGGCCATCTGCACGCTCATCTTCGGGCAGATCGTGGGGCAGGTGGTGAAGAAGAAGTCGGCCACGACGATGCGGCCTTTCACATCGGCCAGGGTGAAGCGCCCACCGAACTGGTCGATGAGGGCGAAGTCCCTGATATGGTGCTCACCGGTGGAGCCCTTCACCGACGGGTCCACCAGGCGCGGGTCGAGCTGGCGCGGGTGGTAGATGGGCAGCGTGTCGGCGGGCTTGATGATCTCGCGCCCGATCAGGATGCCCACCAGGGCGATGGCGGCGAAGAGCAGCGCTCTGATCAGCAGCGGTCGTCCGCGGTCGTCCCTCCGTTCAGCGCTCACGGAGGTCGAAGGTATAGCTGATCGCGTAGATCCAGCGGTAGGTGGGCCAGGCCACGCCATGCTCACGATCGTGCACCAGCTTGAAGCCGATGCTGTGCACCTTGTTGATGGACCAGTCGGTGCCGATGGTATGGCGCACGCCGATGTACCGCGCGCCGCGGTGGCCGAACCAGGTGAAGAACTCGGTGCTGATCTCGGGGTCGAGCTTGAAGTTGCGGAAGTCGTAGGTGAGCAACGAGCGGTTGCGCACCACCTCGCGCTGTTCTCCGAAGTCGCGGTAGTTGTGCTGGTAGCTCAGCCGATGATCGAACTTGAACCGCTTCCATTGGGTGCGGTAGTTCACCGTGAGGCAGGTGCGGTGGCGGTTGGTCCGGCCCGGCCTGAAGGCCGCACGGTGCTCGACCGTGAGCAGCCAATGGTCGCTCAGTTTGTAGCGCACCGAAGGCTCGATGTACACCTGCCTACCGGCGAAGAAGACGTCGGCCGAGCGGTAGCCTAGCTCGGTGGTAAGCCGGAAGCGCTTCATCGCCCCCTTGCCCACGAGGTCCTTCATGAAGCCGGGCAGCCCTCCCTGTACTGTGAAGCTGGTCCACAACTCCTGCTGCTGCCGCGGCCGCAGGCGATCGCCCTGCGCCATGGCGGCGACGGACAACAAAACGAAGAGGAGCAGGAGGGGGCGGCGCATGGGATCAATGCCACCACTCCACAGTGATCAGTGGGACCTCCACCACGTCCTTGCGGCCACCGATCTCCACGGTGCGGTAGATCGCATACTGATCGCCGTCGCAGGTGCCGGGGCGGCATTCGCTGAAGGTGTAGACCTTGTATGTGCCCTTGCGCAGCCAGGGAAAGCGGTATTTACCATCGGGGCCGGTGCGCACATCATCGTCGTAGTACTCCCCGTCGCCGTAGACGATGTAGACGCGATGTTCGCCCACCGGCACGGGATCGCCCACCGGCTGGCCCGTGTTCTTGTTGTATTCCTGCTGGTACACCACGCCGCGGATCTCGGCCTTGCCGCCCTCACCCGGCTCCTTGCTGCATGCGGCAAGGGCGATCATGGGAACGGCCAGGAAAAGAGGGAACACCTTCATCTGTATGGGCATTAGGGGCAGGTAAATGTAGGAGAGCCTCCACTATGGTCGCGCCACACCGGAGCCTGCGACCGACCGGTAGCCCCCCAAGAGCAGCGGCCTCGGCACACGCTCACACGCCCGCGTAGATCTCCTCCACCCGGGCCGCGTACTTGGCCATGATCGGCTTGCGGCGCAACTTCAACGAGGGCGTCAGTTCACCGCCATCGATGGTGAGCTCGGCGGGTAGCAGGGCGATCTTCTTGATCTTCTCCCAATTGCCCAGTTCGGCGTTCACCTTCTCCACCTCGGCGAAGATCCGGTCCTTGATCCGTTGGTCGGCGATCACCTGCTCGTTGCTGGTGAAGGGAATGCCCTTCAGCTCGCAATAGTCCTTCAGGAAGGTGAAGCTGGGCACGATCAGCGCGGCGGGGAACTTGCGGTTCTCGCCGATCACCATGGCCTGCTCGATGAAGCGCGATGCTTTCAACTTGTTCTCGATCGGCTGCGGCGCCACGTACTTGCCGCCGCTGGTCTTGAACATCTCCTTCTTGCGGTCGGTGATGTAGAGGAAGCCGTCGCGCAGCTCGCCGATGTCTCCGGTGTGGAACCAGCCATCGTCGGTGAGCACCTCGCGGGTCAGCTCGGGTTCCTTGTAATAGCCCATCATCACGTTGGGCCCCTTGATCAGGATCTCCCCATCTTCTGCGATGCGCACCTGCACACCTTGGATCGGGCGACCCACCGAGCCGAAGCGCAGACCATCGTTGCGGCTGTCGTTCACGCTCACCACCGGGCTGGTCTCGGTAAGGCCGTAGCCTTCCATGAGGGGGATGCCCGCAGCGTTGAAGATCCGTGCCAACCGGGGCTGCAGGGCGGCGCTGCCACTGGCCACGCACTTCACACTGCCACCCAGGGCCTCGCGCCATTTGCTGAAGATCAGCTTGCGGGCCAGTGCGAGCTGCAGGTCGTACCACAGGCTTCGGCCATGCACCTCATAGCGTTCGCCCAGGTCCAATGCCCAGAAGAAGAGCTTGCGCTTGATGCCGGTGAGGGCCTCGCCCTTGGCCAGGATCGCATCGTAGATCTTCTCCAACAGGCGTGGCACGGCGGTGAACACGTGGGGCTGCGCCTCCCTGATCCGCGCGCCGAGCTCCTCCAAGGTCTCCTGGAAGCGCACCTGCATGCCCGCACGCTGGTACAGGTACATGAGCATGCGCTCGTAGATGTGGCACAGGGGCAGGAAGCTGATGGCCCGTGCCCCGCGCTCCACCGGCAATCGGTGGGCGCTGCTCTCCACATTGCTGAGGACGTTGTTGTGCGAGAGCATCACGCCCTTGGGGCGGCCCGTGGTGCCGCTGGTATAGATGATGGTGGCCAGGTCCTCGCCCTTCACCGCGGCCTTGAACCCGTCGAGCAGGGCGCGATGCTCCGCGCCACGACCGAGCAGCTCCTTCCAATGGGGCGCACCCGGCACGCGATCGAAGGTGAGGATGTGCTGCAGGCCCGGCACCCTGGCCTGCGCCTCGCGCGCCTTGGCCAGCAGATCGGCGTTGCTGACGAAGAAGACCTTCGACCCGGAATGGTCCAGGATGTAGGCGTAGTCGTCGACCGACATGGTGGGGTAGATCGGGATGCCGATGGCGCCGATGCGCAGCACGGCCTGGTCCACGATGGCCCATTCGGCCCGGTTGCCGCTGGCCAGGGCCACCTTGTCGCCCGGGCGTATGCCAAGATCGATCAGGCCCACGGCGAGCCGCTCGGCCGTATCGATGAACTCCTTGGTGCTGTACGTGCGCAGCGTTCCCTCCTCCAGCGAGCCCACGCAGGCCTCCTGCGGGAACTCGGCCAGTTGAAGGTCGATGATGTCGAACAAGCGGCTGATCTGCATGGCGCCAAGATAGGAGCGCCCGCCGCACCCACGGTGGCGGCACGCAGCGCCGGGCTCACTCCAGGCGGCCTTGGAAGGCCACGGTGATCACCCGCACCTTGTTGCCGTTCTTGAAGACGAACCTCTCCTGGAAGGACGAGGTGCGGTCCTGGTCCATGTAGTAGATCTTCTCGACCCGGCGGTTGTCCTTCTTGCCGTCCACCTTCAGGTCGATCTCGAAGATGGCGTTCACCGCACTGCTCTTCACGCTGCTCCGGCGCACGTTCTGGGTGGTGATCTTCACCTTGGTGCGCAGTTCCATGTCCTGCCCGGCGAAGATCACCACGCGGTCGCTCCCCTCGGCACCCTTGATCGCGGCGGTGGCGTCCAGACCGTGCACCACCCGGTCCTGTTCGGTGATCGTGACATTGGTGATCCTGTAGAGCGTTTGGGCATGGAGCCAGACACCGGAAAGAACAGCCAACAGGAGGGTGATCGAGCGGTTCATGGAGCGTGGTATTTCGTTTGCTTTGGGGCAGCGAAAGTAGGTAGGCGGACACCGCCCCTCATCAAAACCCACACCATTATGAAACTCGACAACCGCTCCCTGTTGTTCGGCGCCTCGATCGCCGTGGCCCTCTTCGCCGGCTACAGTTTCCGGCCCGCACCGCAAGCCACCCAGTACACCTACCGTCAGTTCAGCACCATTGAAAGTGTGGTGCCCGGCGGTTTGGGCCGCTCCCGCGTGATCGTCAGCGATGCGGGCGACCAGGAGGTGGGCAAGGACCTGATGAACTTCTACAGCATGGTGGGCATCAACTTCAAGAACATCGCCAACAACGACCGCATCATCGTGGACCAGATCAACCAGTTCACCTCGGAAGGTTGGGAGTTGCACACGGTGACCACCGGTGTGAACAGTCCCGGTGAAGGCAAGGGCGGTACGGGCATCTTCATCACCCGCTACCTCTTCCGCAAACCGCTGTAAGCCCTTTTCCCACCGCCGAACGCCCCGTGCCACCCGCCGGGGCGTTCGTGTTCCCGGGGGTCAGTGCCCTTCGGAAGGCGTGTGCCCCGACAGCCGGATCCCCGCCACCAAGGCGATCACCAGCTCGGCCATGGCGATGGTGACCCACGGGTCGCCGTGGGTGAAGTCGACCACGATCAACTTGCGCCCGATCGCGATCACACCGATGGCGAGGATGCGGCCCATCTTCACCCGGTGGTGCACGTGGAATTCCTTCATCGTCTCGGCCATGTACGATCCGCTGGATGTGACCCAGTACGGACCGGAGGAGTTCCGGGTGGCGGTGGAGGCGGCCGAGAACTGGGGCACCTATGTGATGGTGCATGCCTATACGCCCCGTGCCATCCGCTTCGCGGTGGAAAGCGGCGTGAAGTGCATCGAACACGGGCAACTGGCCGATGAGGAGGTGGTGGCCCTGATGGCCGCGAAGGGCGTATGGTGGAGCCTGCAGCCTTTCCTGGACGACGAGTACGCCAACCCCAAGACGGGCGAGTCGCGGAAGAAGCAGCTGGAAGTGGCCGAAGGCACCGACCGTGCCTACGCGCTGGCCCGGAAGTACAAAGTGCGCACGGCCTGGGGCACCGATGTGTTGCACAGTGCGGGCGGCGCCGTGCATCAGGGGGCGCAACTGGCGAAGATGACACGTTGGTACACGCCCTTCGAAGTGCTGAAGATGGCCACGGCCGACAACGGCGAGCTGCTCAAACTGTGCGGCCCGCGCGACCCGTATCCGGGCAGGCTCGGTGTGATCGAGCCCGGCGCCTGGGCCGATATGCTCCTGGTGAACGGTGATCCGCTGACGGACATCGATCTGCTCAAGGACCCCGCCGCCAACCTCACCGTGATCATCAAGGGAGGCCGGATCGTGAAGGACATCCGCTGACCCTGGTGGCGGCTCAGCCGAACAGCGCCTGCAGGTACTTGTCGATGTAGAGCTGCATGCTTTTCGTTCGGTACTGGATCACATAACGCGGGTGCTCCAAGGCCACGATGTCACCGAACAGCCCCAGCTCCTTGTTCAGGCCCCGCAGAAAAGCCAGGTTCTTCCCCGTGCCGATGCAGTACACCACATCGGTGCGCATGCCCGTGGCCACCAGGTCGCGCAGCCAGTGCCCAATGAACGGGATCAACGCCTGCTGCAACGCGGGATCGTCGTAGTAGTTCAGGTTGATCGGCGTGCCCTTGGGGCCCTCCTTCACGAAGCCGAGCGGACACACCGCCTGCACGTACACCTGGCCATAGAACGCCTCGGCCCCGCCGGCGGCCCGCACCACCCGGTGGAAAAAGTCGCTGCTGGGCTCGTGCGTGCGGATGCCGTGCACGGGGATGCCCAGGTCGCTTTCACAACGCTTGGTGTCGGTGAAGCAGAGGCCCGTACTGCCCGCGCCCAACCGACCCGGGTTGATCCCCAGCATCAGCTTGCGCGGACGATCATCGCTGAAATACTTGCGGTGGAACAGCTCCACGATGCGGCGCACCTCGGCACTGTGCGCACCCCGCAACGGGTCGAGCACCTGCACGCCTTTGGGCAGGCGTGTGCCAGCAAGCGAGGCGTCCAACACCAGGTGGAGCAGGCGATCGGCGAGCATGGCGGCAAGTTACCAGGGTCAAGCACCTCTCATTCAGCCTTCATACCAAGGCCGATAGCCTTCGACCATTGGTCCACACTACTTCGGCGCCTTCCGGTAGATCCACACACCGATCACGGTGAAGAGCAGGTTGGGCAGCCACACGGCCAGCATGGGGTCCACACCGGCGTTGGTGGCGGCCACGGCCATCAGCCGCATGGTGAAGATGTAGACCAGGATCAAGCCCACTCCGGCAGCCAGGTGCAGGCCGGTACCACCGCGCACCTTGCGACTGGCGATGCTCACACCGATGAGGGTGAACACATAGGTGGCGAAGGGATAGGCGGTGCGCTGGTGCTTCTCGATCAGGTACGATGTGGTGCCTCCATCGCCCTTGGCCTGTTGGGTGGTGATGTACTCGTTCAGTTCGGTCCAGCCCATGCTCATGGCCGTTTCCCAGCGCTGGCCCAGGTCGGAGGGCTTCAGATCGATCAGGGTGTCGAGCTCTGTGCCGCGCACCATGCGCTCGGGCTCGGTGTGGAGGTCGCGGAGCAGGTAATCGCTCAAGCGCCAATGCCCGTCGAGGCTGTCGTAGGTGGCATGGGTGGCGGTGAGGCGGCTCACCATGCGCCCGTCGTCCCACTGCGTGAGGCTGAAGCGGATGCCGCGCTGCTCCTGCACGTTGAAGCTCTCCATGTAGGCGATGGTGCCCGGCGCGATCTCGCGGAGCAGGTGCTTGTCCTTGATCGAGAACGACACACGGATGTGCTCCTCCTCGAAGGCCAGCCGCACCTTGTTGGCGTTGGGCAGCACCTTGTGGTTGATCACCAACGACAGGGCGGTAAGGATGGTGGCCGCCAGGAAGTAGGGCCACATGATCCTCGGGAAGCTGACCCCGCTGCTCAGCATGGCGATGATCTCGGTGCGGTGGGCCAGGCGGCTGGTGAACAGCAGCACGGCCAGGAAGATCAACAGCCCGCTGAACACGTTGCTGTAGTAGATGACGAAATTGAGGTAGTAGTCCAGCACGATCTCACGCCACGTGGCGCTCATCTTGGCGAAGTCCTCGGTCTTCTCGCTGATGTCGAACACCACGGCGATGAGCATGATCACCACCAGGATGAAGAAGAAGGTGCCGAGGAACTGCCGGATGATGTAGCGGTCCAGGGTGCGGAACATCGTGGGGCGGTTGTCGGTTGTCAGCTGGCGGTCGTCCGGGTCATGACGACCGATCATCGATCACAGCCTCGTCTTCAAACGCGGCAGCAACGCGTACTTCCATGTGGTGAAACTACCATCCATGATCCGTTCGCGGGCCTGCCGCATCAAGGCCAGGTAGAAGCCCAGGTTGTGCAGGCTGGCGATCTGCTGACCGAGCATCTCGTTGCTCTGGAACAGGTGACGCACGAAGGCGCGGCTGTAGGCCGTATCCACCCAGCTGTGGCCGTCGGGGTCGAGCGGCGAATGGTCATCGGCCCATTGGCGGTTCTTGATGTTCACCACACCGTTCATGGTGAAGAGCATGCCGTTGCGCCCGTTGCGGGTGGGCATCACGCAATCGAACATATCGATGCCACGGGCCATGTTCTCCAGCAGGTTCCACGGGGTGCCCACGCCCATGAGGTAACGGGGCCGGTCCTTGGGCAGGATGGAGCAGCACAGTTCGGCCATGGCGTACATCTCCTCTTCGGGCTCGCCCACGCTCAGTCCGCCGATGGCGTTGCCCAAGGCGTCCTTGCCGGCGATGTACTCGCTGCTGCGTTCGCGCAGTTCGGGGAAGGTGCTGCCCTGCACGATGGGGAAGAGGGCCTGTTCGTGGCCATACTTGGGCTCGGTCTCGGCGAAGCGGGCCAGGCAGCGGTCCAGCCAGCGGTGGGTGCGGTGCATGCTCTGCTCCGCGTACACCGGCTCGCAGGGCCACGGGGTGCACTCGTCGAAGGCCATCACGATGTCGGCCCCGATGGTGCGCTGGATGTCCATCACGCTCTCGGGCGTGAACATGTGGCGGCTGCCGTCGATGTGGCTCTGGAAGCGCACGCCCTCCTCGGTGATCTTCCGGATATCGCTGAGGCTGTGCACTTGGAAGCCGCCGCTGTCGGTGAGGATGGGGCGGTCCCACCCATTGAAGCGGTGCAGGCCCCCGGCATGCTCCAACACCTCCATACCGGGCCGCAGATAGAGGTGGTAGGTGTTGCTGAGCATGATCGGCGCGTCCAGATCGTTGCGCAGTTCGCGGGGGTGCACCGCCTTCACGGCGCCCAACGTACCCACGGGCATGAACACAGGTGTGGGCACGGCCCCGTGATCGGTATGCAACACGCCAGCCCGGGCGTTGGAGGCCGGATCGTTGGCCAGAAGCTCGAAATGCATGGAATGAAAAAGGCAGGTCGCGAAAGTACTCCACGCGTGCAGGCCGGACTTTTCCCGTGAAAGCGACAGTGACCGGTCGGCATGACGGCCCCCTTGCACCGCACTTCGCATCTTTGCCGCCGGTGAGCGATCACCGGCGTCCACCGACCTCTTGCGCCAATACGCCCTGCACCAAAGGCACCCACCCGCACCATGTCCGACATCAAGACCCTGTCCGAGTTCATCGTTGAACGCCAGAACGAGTTCCCCGGCGCAACGGGCGACCTCAGCTCATTGCTCACGGCCTTCCGCCTCGCGGCCAAGATCGTGAACCGGGAGGTGAACAAGGCGGGACTGATGAGCGAGATCCTCGGCGCGGAAGGCACAGAGAACGTGCAGGGTGAGCAGCAGCAGAAGCTCGATGTGTACGCGAACAACCTCTTCATCCGGATGATGCGGACGCAGGGCGCGGTGTGCGCCGTGGCCAGCGAGGAGAACGAGGACATCGTGCACTTCGACAATGGGGGCAAGTACGTGGTGACGATGGACCCGCTGGACGGCAGCAGCAACATCGATGTGAACGTGAGCATCGGCACCATCTTCAGCGTGTACAAGCGCCTGAGCACCGGACCGCGGGCCACACTGGAGGATTTCCTGCAACCCGGCACGGCCCAGGTGGCGGCGGGCTACATCGTGTACGGCAGCAGCACCATGCTCGTGTACAGCACCGGGCACGGGGTGAACGGCTTCACGCTCGACCCCAGCATCGGCACCTTCTGCCTGAGCCACCCCGACATGCGCACGCCCGCCGATGGCAAGATCTACTCGATCAACGAGGGCAACTGGCACGACTTCAGCGACGGTGTACGCAGCTACATCGATGCCTGCAAGAAGAAGAAGATGAGCGCCCGTTACATCGGCAGCCTGGTGGCCGACTTCCACCGCAACCTGCTGAAGGGCGGCATCTATATCTACCCCGGTACCACCAAGGCACCCAAGGGCAAACTACGTCTCCTGTACGAGGCCAATCCGCTCGCCTTCCTGGTGGAACAGGCCGGCGGCAAGGCCACCGACGGCACCACGCGCATCCTCGACCTGAAGCCCACTGAGTTGCACCAACGTACGCCGCTGTATATCGGCAGCAGTGCCTTGGTTTACGCGGCCATGAGCAGCTAAGGCTCGGCGCGCGGGAGTGGCACGATGAGCGTTGACCCTAGTTGTAGATCCGCAGGATCGTACCGTTGAAGCTGGTGTTGTAACGCTTCAGCGGGAGCGACGCCGGCCCTTCGGTCACACTGCCGTCGATCAGCAGGTAGGCCGAATGGCAGCAGGCGGTGTCGCGAGCGATGATCTCGCTCTCGTCCACGGTCACGCGGCAATATTCCGCGGGCTGATAGGGGCAGTGGCGGTCCAGGGCCACGAAGGTCTCGGGCGAGGAGCGGTACACGATGATGCCCTGCGAACCACCTGTCAAATAGACCCATCCCCCGGTCACGGCCAGATCGGCGTAGCTGGGGTTGTTCACATTGATGTTGATGTCCACCGGTGTAAGTGGCACGCCCCCCCTTTCCTCTTTCCTGCAGCCGGAAAGGAGCAATGCCGCCATCGCCAGGTGGAGCAGCACGGCACCGGGGTTGGGCAGGAGCCTTGTCATCAGGATGCTAAGGTAGAGCGATCGGGAAGGAGATCCTGTCGAGGTGTCCGGGAACTCGGCCTTCCATTGCCGACCATCGGTGCTATCCTTGCACCATGCAACACCTGGTCCGTTTCCTCCTGGTGCTCTCGCTCATGGTCATGGCCCATGCCGCCAGCGCCCAGGCGGGCATGAGCAAGCGCCAGCAGGAGAAAGCCCTGGCGAAGAAGGAAAAGGCCGAGGCGAAGGAGATGAAGAAGCGCGACCGTGAGGGCCGCAAGCGCCACTTAAACCTTCAGGACAAGCAGACGCGGAAGCGGATCAAGCGCCACACCAAACGTGCCGACCGACGTGGGACGAACCGCCATGAGGATGGCTTCTTCCGCCGCATGTTCGGCGGCTGAGCACGGTCTGACCTGTAAAGAACCAGGTGAAATTGGACCGGTCGGAAGACCCCGTGGATCGCAGAGCCGTTATCTTGCCCGCCGAAGCCTCCCGGACCCTGTTGGAGCAAATGGACGCGATGATCGCCATACAACGCGAAACCCGCACCGGACAAGGGCCGCAGAAAATTTTGCCGATCCGGGATCTTCCTATATTTACGCCCCCTCGTTGCGCAGTACCGCAAGAACGTAAAACCTTCCGTTGATGTTGAGAAGAGTATTCTCCACAGGCGCCCTGTTATTGAGTTCGATCCTCGCCTTCGCCCAGGTGGGCTCGGGCAGTCTCAAGGGCAAGATCACCGATAAGAAGACCGGCGAGCCCCTGCCCTTCGTGAGCGTGGTGCTGGAGCGCAACGGAGTGCAGGTGACGGGTGGTTCGACCGACTTCGACGGGGAGTACTTCATCAAGCCGATCGACCCCGGCACCTATGACGTGGTGGTGGCCTACACCGGTTACCAACCCATGAGGCAGACGGGGGTGGTGGTGAGCAGCAACATCATCACCTTCCTGAACATCGGTCTGAACTCGGGCATCGAGCTGAAGGAGTTCGAAGTGGTGCAGTACACCGTGCCGCTGATCCAGCGCGACGGTGGTGCATCGGGCGGTACGGTGACCCGGGAGGACATCGCTAAAATGCCCGGCCGTAGCGCGGCATCGATCGCCACCACCGTGGCAGGTGCTAGCGATGCCGGTACCGGTGGCGGGATCAGCATCCGTGGTGCACGTACGGAGAACACCTATTACTATATAGATGGTGTGAAGGTGCCGGCCGGTGCCGGTACCGGCCTGCCCAAAAGCGCGATCGAGGAGGTGCAGGTGATCACTGGCGGGGTGCCCGCCAACTATGGTGATGTGACCGGTGGTTTGATCAACATCACCACTCGTGGCCCCAGCCGGAACTTCTTCGGTGGGGTGGAATACCTTACCTCCGGTTACAAAGTGGGCAAGGACATCAAGGATATCGTCGGTCTGGACAAGTACGCCTTCAACCAGGTGGAGGCCAGCTTGTCGGGTCCCATCCTGTTCAAGAAGGACAGCTTGGGCAACAAGGAGAAGCCCCTGATCGGCTTCTTCCTCTCGGGGCAATACACCAACGTGGTGGACGGCTCCCCCTCCTACCTCGGTGATGTGCGCGTGCGTCCCGAGGTGCGCGACCAGATCTTGGCGGCGCCGGGCCGTCTGGTGTCCACCGGCGATGGCGACTACTCCCTTACCTATACCAGCGACTACCTGCGGGCCAGCGACATCGAGACGCTGAAGACCCGCCAGAACGCCGGTCAGGTGAGCTATCTGGCCTCGGGCAAGATCGACATCACCACCACACCCACCATCAACCTGTCCTTGGGCGGATCGCTGGACTACGGCAACCGTCAGGAGTTCAACCGCCGCAACTCGCTGCTGAACGCGGACAACAACCACCGCATCAAGGAGACGACCTGGCGCGGTTTCGTGAAGTTCACCCAGCGGTTCCTGAACCGCGACGAGAACGAGGAGAAGCGTTCGACCATCCAGAACGCCTACTACAGCCTGCAACTCGACTACTCGCGGTACGCCAACAACGTGGAGCACTACGTTCATGGGCAGCGTTTGTTCGACTACGGCTATGTGGGCCGGTTCGACATCTACAGTGCGCCCCAGTTCGAGTACGATGGCGCCGTGGCATGGAACCAAGTGGGGATGCGCGACACGCTCGTGCGTTTCACCCCGGGCACCCAGAACCCCGACCTGGCCTCGCTGAACAGCTACTACTTCAACGCGCTGCCGCATGAGCAATTCCCGATCCAGGAGTTGTTCGGCGCCCCCACCGGCCTGACCCCCTATGTGGGCTACTACCAGAACTTCGAGGAGACCCGCGCGCGTGGCGTTATCTGGAACGGCGACCTGCCCCGCTCGCTGTATGACATGTGGAACAACGTCGGCCACCTCGACATCCCCAACGAGGCCGAGTACCGCAAGCGGCAGAACGACCAGATCCGCTTCACCGCGATGGGCAGCGCCGACATCTCCTCGCACGCCATCTCCGTGGGCGTGGAGTACGAACAGCTCACGCAGCGCCGCTACGACCTGGCGCCGATCGGTCTGTGGACCCGTGCCCGCCAGTTGGCCAACGCCCACATCAACGAATGGCAGGACACCTTGGTGACCTCGATCATCCAGCTGCCCGGTTCCTTCCCCTTCTACATGTACTCCCGGAACAACGACCTGTCGCGGCAGTCCACCTTCGATCGCCGTTTGCGCCAAGCTCTGGGTCTGGACCCCAACGGCACGGACTACATCAACGTGGACGCGCTCGATCCCGGGGTGTTCGCCCTGGACATGTTCAGTGCGGATGAGTTGATCAACGACGGCAACTCGCTGGTGAGCTATGTAGGCTATGACCACCTGGGCAACCGCCTCACCGGCAAGCCCAGCTTCAACAGCTTCTTCACCGACCGCGACGAGAACGGGAACTACACCCGCCTGCAAGCGCCCTTCGAGCCCATCTACATGGCGGGCTATGTGATGGACAAGTTCGCGTTCGACGACATCATCTTCAACGTGGGCGTTCGTGTGGACCGCTACGATGCGAACCAGAACGTGCTGACCGATCCCTTCCTCTGGCAGCCGGCCTACACGGCGGGCTCGCAAGTGCCGCATGCCGACATCGCCAACCAACTGGCCAACCGTCCGTCCAACATCGGTGATGATTTCGTGGTGTACGTGAACAGCCTGGAGAACCCCAGCACGATCAAGGGGTACCGCAGCGGCAGCACGTGGTACAGCCCGACTGGCGTGGAACTGACCGACCGTGGCAACAGTGTGCAGGAGGCCGGCCAGATCATCCCCTACCTGGTGAGCGGCAGCGAGGCCGGCGACCTCCCTGGCTCCGCACTACGCGCCTCGGCCTTCAGCGACTACAAGCCCCAGGTGAACGTGATGCCCCGTGTGGCCTTCTCGTTCCCGATCTCGGACGAGGCCGTGTTCTTCGCCCACTACGACGTGCTGACCCAGCGCCCCAACGCGGTGCAGTCACGTGCCGACCTCACGGCCTACGCCTACCACCGCAACACCAACAACACGCTGCCCAACCCGAACCTGAAGCCCACCAAGACCATCGACTATGAACTGGGCTTCCAGCAGGTGTTGAGCAAGTCGTCGTCGCTGAAGCTATCGGCCTTCTATCGCGAACTGCGCGACCAGATCCAGATCGTGATGCGCGACAACGCCTGGCCGCGCCCCTACCGCACCTATGAGAACCTGGACTTCGGCACGGTGAAGGGCTTCACGGCCGCCTTCGACCTGCGCCGCACCGGCAACGTGTGGATGCGCGCCAGCTACACGCTGCAGTTCGCCGACGGTACCGGCTCGGGCCCGAACACCGGCCTCAGTCTGGTGAACTCGGGCCAGGCCAACCTGCGCACGATCGTGCCACTGGACTTCGATCAGCGCCACCGGTTCCAGACCACGTTCGACTTCCGCTACGGGGGTGGCAAGGACTACAACGGTCCTGTGCTCTTTGGCAAGCCGATCCTCCAGCGCACCGGTCTGAACGTGGTGAGCATCCTGGGCAGCGGCACGCCCTACAGCCGTTCGAGCCAGGTGGTGAACGAGGCCGTGGGCAACACCAACTACCGCCTGGACGGCACGCTGAACGGTGCCCGCCTGCCTTGGCAATTCACCACCGACCTGCAGCTGGACCGCGACATCCCGCTGAAGTTCGGCGGTGAGGAGGGCGACAAGGCCAAGAGCGCCAACCTGAACATCTACCTGCTGGTGACCAACGTGTTCAACACGGAGAACATCGTGGACGTGTTCCGTTACACGGGCTCGCCCAATAACGACGGCTACCTGGCCACCTTCACCGACCGCTCGCAGATCGATCCCGATGCCTTCCGCGACCTGTACGCGATCAAGGTGAACAACCCCTTCAACTACGGTGCTCCCCGGACCATCCGCTTGGGCGTACGCTTCGACTTCTGATGCAAAAACGACCGCACATCATGAACGGCTCCAACAACGCATTCCTGACCAGAACTCTCGCGTTCGGCCTCGCGGTCGCATTGGGTGCCTCCACCCATGCGAAGGAACCTCCCTATCAGGCTGGCATGGGCCAGGCTGGGCCTACAGCCGCAGCCTCACCAAAAGCGGCGGCCTGCTCGCCCGCCTCGAAGATCACCGAACTGGGGTTCAACAACGTTCGGGCGCTGATCCAGAACGGCGGTAACAAATGGACCAACCCACAGGGGACCGGCACCTCCGGCTATGAAGTGCCCCGTACCGAGAACTTCACAGGGCCCAAGGCGATCTATGCCGGTGGTCTGTGGATGGGTGGCATCTCCTCCGCCGGTCAGTTGAAGATCGCCGCGGTACTCTACCGCCAGGGCGGAAGGAACGACTTCTGGCCCGGTCCGCTCACGGTGGATGGCTTGGCCACCGTGGAGTCGGCGGTGTGCACGGAGTTCGACCGGTTCTTCCCCACCAGCCGCCTGCAGGCCCTCGCACATGTGCAGTGGTACAACTGCCAGCAGGACCCCGACTGCAACATGAGCGAGATCTTCCCTGATGGCTATTCCGTGCCCACGGCCTTCGTGGACTGGCCGGCCAACGGCAACGTGGGCGCCGGCCAGTCGTTGCACCTGGCCCCGTTCATCGATGTGGACGGCGATTTCGTGTACGACCCCTTCGCCGGTGACTATCCCGATTATGGTTTCGAGACCACCGTGGAGGACTGCAAGAACAAGCGTCGCGAGGACCCCGTGTCGCTCTTCGGTGACAACAACATCTACTGGATCTTCAACGACAAGGGGAACATCCACACCGAGACCCAAGGTGAGCCCATCGGTCTGGAGGTGCGTGCACAGGCCTTCTCGTTCAATGCGAACGACGAGATCAACAACATGACCTTCTACAACTACGTGGTGATCAACCAGGGTTCGCAGACCCTTACCAACACGTACTTCGGTCACTTCATCGACCCCGACTTGGGCTGCCCCGACGATGACTTCGTGGGCTGCGACGTACAGCGCGGCTTCGGCTTCTGCTACAACTGGGACGATGTGGATGAGACCTGCCAAGGCGGTCAGAGCATCGGCTACGGGGTGCAGCCTCCCGCCGTCGGTGTGGACTTCTTCGAAGGCCCCTACCAGGACGCGGACGACATGGACAACCCCGGTGAGCACGACAACCTGAGCTGCCAGGAATACCAGCAGTTGCGCGGTATCCCGTACTCCGGTCTGGGTATCGGCTATGGTGATGGCGTGGTGGACAACGAGCGCTTCGGGATGCGTGCCTTCATCTACTTCAACCGCGAGGGTAACGCGAACATGACCGACCCGAACAACGCCTCGCACTTCTACAACTACCTGCGCAGTATCTGGAAGAACAACCGGCCCCAGAGCTATGGTGGCAACGGCTACTCGGAGGACCCGAACGCCGTGCGCGCTTACTACATGTTCCCTTGGAACTCGGACCCCCTTGGCTGGGGCACCAACTGCGTACCGCAGGCCAGTTGGGAGGAGACGGAGATCACCCCGAACCTGCCCGACCGCCGCTTCGTGCAGAGCGCCGGCCCCTTCACCCTCGAGCCCGGCGCCTACAACAACATCACCGTGGGCGTGGTGTGGGCCCGCGCCGGCTCTGGCGGTGCCCGCCAGAGCGTGGAGCCGCTGAAGGTGGCCGATGACAAGGCGCAGGCCCTGTTCGACAACTGCTTCAAGATCCTCGACGGCCCCGACGCACCCGATATCGTGATCCAGGAATTGGACCGCGAACTGATCCTGTACCTGGTGAACCCAGCGGGCAGCAACAACGAAGGTGAGCGCTACGAGGAGGTGGACCCCGTGATCCCCGTCACCGGGCCCAATGGTCAGCAGTACGACCGCAAGTACCGCTTCCAAGGGTACAAGGTGTACCAGCTGCGTGACGCCACCGTGAGCGTGAACGATATCGACGACATCAACCTGGCCCGTCTGGTGTACCAAGGCGACGTCGAGGACGGCATCGGCCAGCTGATCAACTATGAGGTGGACGCCTACCTGGGCTTGACCGTGCCGCGCGAAATGGTGAACGGTTCCGACACCGGGGTGGTGCACGCCATCCGGATCACCGAGGACAAGTTCGCCTCGGGCGATCCGAAGCTGGTGAACTTCAAGACCTACTACTACCTGGCCATCGCCTACGGCTACAACAACTACGAGACCTACGACCCGGCGACCGGTACGGGCCAGGCCAAGCCCTTCGTGGCCGGCCGTAAGGCGGCCTTCGGCTCCATCCGCGCCTACGCCGGTATCCCGCACAAGCCCACGCCCGAAAGCGGTGGTACCATCCAGAACGCCCAGTTCGGCGACGAGTTGCCCATCACACGCCTGGAAGGCCAGGGTAACGGCGGCGGCGCCCTGCAACTGGACGACAACACCGTGAACGCGATCATGTCGGGCTTCCCCTGGCGACAGGACCAGCTCACCTACAAGGCCGGCTACGGCCCTGTGAAGGTGCGCGTGGTGGACCCGCTGGCCGTGCCCGATGCCCAGTTCGAGATCTGGTTCCAGGACAGCGTGACCCCGAACAATCTGGACGACGCCTACTGGTACATCACGAACACGACCACCGGTGAAACGGTGCGCAGCGACCGGACGATCGACCTGAAGTACGAGCAACTGCTCATGGATTGGGGCATCTCGGTGACCATTGGTCAGCCCACCAACACGGTGACCGGCGGTACCGTGGGCGACGTGTTCACCATGCCCGCCAGCACGGGTTCGATGACCTTCGCCGACCCGAGCAAGGCGTGGCTCACCGGCATCCCCGACGGTGAAGGTGTGTCGCCCTTCAACTGGATCCGATCGGGCACCTTCTCCGATCCGCAGAACACGAACTACAACGACCGCTCCGGTGTGGACGATGACCAAGTGTACGAGGGCATCCTCGATGGCTCGTGGGCACCGTGGAACCTGGTGGGCGGTGCTCCCTTCCAGCCCGGCTGGGGCCGCAACGGCCAGTCCGTGGTGTACCATGGCCTGGCAGCGATCGCCGATGCCCCCAGCGTTCAACTGGTGATCACCGCCGACAAGAGCAAGTGGTCGCGTTCGGTGGTGTTCGAGAACGAGCAGAACACGGCCCTGTCACAAGGTGGTGCCGCGAACCTCGCCCTGCGCGCCTCGCCCAGCATCGACAAGGAGGGCCGCAAGTCGGGCACGCCCGGCTGCAATGAGGAAGAAGCCACCCTCGGGGGCGCCCAGCCCACCGGCGGCGGCTGGTTCCCCGGTTACGCCATCGACCTGGAGACCGGCGAACGGCTGAACATCGCCTACTCGGAGAACAGCTTCTGGGGCGGCGAGATCGGGCGTGACATGATGTGGAACCCCAACGATCAGATGACCACCGTGGCCGGCGATGCCTTCTTCGGCGGCTGCCACTGGATCTATGTGTTCAAGAACGATCGCCGTCGGGCCTTCGATCTGGGCCAATCCAACCCGGACCTGCGGGTGCCCGCCTACGACGAATGCCGGTTCATCCACACCCTCGCCCAGGAGACCGGCACCGAACCGCTGCGCCGTCTGTTCCGTGCCGTGGGCTGGGTGGGTGGCATGATCCGCCTGCCGGGTACCGAGCTGCTCGCCACCGATGTGACCATCCTGCTGCAGACCCAGCAGAAGTACCGTACCTACCGGAACTACCCGGGCTCTCCCTCGCCGATCGATCCCCAGTTGAACAACGGCCTGCCGCTGTACAAGTTCGGCACCTCGGGCTATGCCACCACCACCGCTGTGCAGGAAGTGGCCGAGTCGGCCTTGGACATGATCAACGTGGTGCCCAACCCCTACTACGGGTTCAGCGGGTATGAGCAGACGCGCCTCGACAACCGGGTGCGGTTCATCAACCTGCCGCAGCGCTGCACCATCTCGATCTACAACGTGAGCGGTACGCTCGTTCGGAAGTTCCGCAAGGACAACGACCTGACCTACCTGGATTGGGACCTGAAGAACCACACGAACGTGCCGATCGCCGGTGGGGTATACCTCTGCCACATCGAGGTACCCGATGTGGGCGAGAAGGTGCTCAAATGGTTCGGCGCGCTTCGCCCGCTCGACCTCCAGAACTTCTAAGCTGACGACCTAACGGAAGAACCACGCAAATGATGCGAACGATGAAATGGTCCACGCTGGCAATGGCCCTCGCCGGAGCCGTGGCCTCGCTCCCGGTGCATGCGGGCAACCCCGACCGTGCCGGGGCCGCTGGCGCCACCCAACTGCTCATCAACCCTTGGGCGCGCTCGTCGGGATGGGCGCTGGCCAACAGTGCCTCCGTCCGTGGGGTCGAGGCCATGTTCGGCAACATCGCCGGCCTTAGCTTGGTGAACAAGACCGAAGTGTCATTCACCAACACGCGCTGGTTGCAAGGGTCGGGCGTGATGATCAACAGCGTGGGCCTTGGCCAGAAGGTCGGTGAATCGGGCGTGTTGGGCATATCGGCCACTACCATGTCGTTCGGCGACATCGACGTGACCACCTACGACGCTCCCGAAGGCGGCATCGGTACGTTCCGGCCCAGCATGGCCAACATCGGGCTGGCGTACTCGAAGGCCTTCTCCAACAGCATCCACGGGGGCCTGTTGGTCCGGGTGGTCTCGGAGTCCATCTCCAACGTGCGCACCCAAGGGGTCTGCTTCGATGCGGGCATCCAGTACGTGACCGGCCCGAAGGACAACGTGCATTTCGGCATCGCCCTGAAGAACGTGGGACCCGCCATGCAGTTCTCCGGCGACGGTCTGGCCGTGCAGGGTATCCTTACCCAGGGCAGCGACCAACTGACCCTTGAGCAGCGCTCCGACCGCTTCGAGATCCCCTCGTTGCTGAACATTGGCGCGGCATACGACTGGCACATCTCCGAGCTGCACCGGATCACCTTCGCCGGCACCTTCGTGTCCAACTCCTTCACCAAGGACCAAGGCATGATCGGCGTGGAGTACGCCTTCCGCAAGATGCTGCACCTGCGTGGCGGCTTCCTCTACGAGGACGGCATCACCTCGGATGAGGAACGCGTCACCGTGTTCACCGGTCCCTCGGCCGGTCTCAGCGTGGACTTCCCGTTCGGACAGGAGAAGAGATCGGCGATCTCGATCGACTACGCCTACCGTGCGACCAACCCGTTCTCGGGCGTGCACGCGGTCGGCATCCGGATCGCCCTTTGACCGCTATCACTACTTTTGGGAGAGGGCCCTTCCGGGGTCCTCTCCTTGCTTTACACCAGGACCAAGACGTTGTACGACCATGAGCACCCCGGCCTATTACACCGAGGAGGGACTGCGCAAGCTCCAGGAGGAACTGCACAACCTGCGCACTGTTGAGCGTGCCCACATCAGCCAACAGATCGCCGATGCCCGTGACAAGGGCGACCTCAGCGAGAACGCCGAGTACCATGCGGCCAAGGAGGACCAAGGCCTGCTCGAGGCCCGTATCGCGAAGCTCGAGGAGGTGGTGGCCAACGCCCGCGTGATCGATGCCTCGCAACTCGATACCAGCAAAGCGTACATCCACAGCACCGTGAAGGTGCGCCAAGTGGGCAGCGGCATGGAACGCACCTTCACACTAGTGGCCGAAAGCGAGGCCGACGTCCGTACCGGCAAGATCAGCGTGAGCTCCCCCATTGGGAAAGGCCTGCTGGGCAAGAGCGTGGGCGATGTCGCCGAAGTGACCACCCCTGCTGGTACGACCAAGTTCGAGGTGATCGAGATCACGCGTTGAGGATGCCGAGCATTTTCACCCGCATCGTCCAAGGCGAGATCCCCTGCCATAAAGTGGCCGAGGACGAGCGCTTCCTCGCCTTCCTCGACATCTCGCCGGTGCGCCTTGGGCATACGCTGGTGATCCCGAAGCTGGAGGTGGACCGCTTCTTCGACCTGCCGGAGGACCTGCTCGCGGGCATCATGCCCTTCGCACAACAGGTGGCCCGGAAGATCGAGCGCGTGGTGCCCTGCGACCGCATCGGTGTGAGCGTGGTGGGCCTCGAAGTGCCCCATGCCCATGTGCACCTGATCCCGATCGACAAGGTCTCCGACATGGACTTCGGACGGGCGCGCGCCACGATGGGCCCCGAGGAACTGGCGGCACTTGCCGAGCGGATCCGCAAGGCCTGACCGGGCCGGAGCGGTCAGGGCGTTCCCTTCACCCGACCGGGGTTGTTGCGCACGAAGCTGCCCCAGTCGCTGGTACCCCTCGCCCTGCCCTTGGTGCGCGCGATGCTGCCGCTGGAATAGCAATGGCACAGGGCCACGGCCACGGCATCGGTGGCATCGGTGCTGGAGGGAAGCTCCGCCAGGCCCAGGATACCGCCGATCATGGCCGCCACCTGCTCCTTGCTGGCGTTGCCATTGCCGGTGACGCTCTGTTTCACACGCTTCGGGGCATACTCGGTGACGGCCAGCTCACGCTGCAGGGCCGCCGCGATGGCCACACCCTGTGCACGACCGAGCTTGAGCATGCTCTGCACGTTCTTCCCGAAGAATTGAGCCTCGATCGCCAGTTCGTCGGGCTTGTGGCGATCGATGATCTCCAGTGTGCCGTCGAAGATGGCCCGGAGCTTCAACGTATGGTCGTCGGTCGACGTGAAACGCAGGGCGCCGGCTTCAAGCAGGGTGACGCGCCCGCCCTCCATGCGCAGCACGCCGAAGCCCATTACGGTGGTGCCGGGATCGATCCCCAGGATGATGCGCTCCACGGGCACGGGCCTACTTTTGGCCGGAGCGCCTTCGGGGTGTTCACCATTGTCCGTGGGCCGCACGCTGCTGTTCGTTTTTCGGTGGGGGATCTTCCTGCTGGCCTGCGCCTTCCTCTGGGCACAATGGTCGGCCGGTAAAGGTAGGTCCGCGCTCGAAGCGCTTGCGATCCTGCGCCAGAACGGCACTTGGGCGGGCCTGCTGGCGCTCAATCTGGTGCTCATGCTGCTGAACTGGGGCGTGGAAACAGCCAAATGGCGCTGGCTGATGGCGCCGGTGGAGCGGGTGGGTTGGCCACGTGCCTGGGCCGCCACGGTTGCAGGCACCAGTGTGGGCCTGGTGACCCCGAACCGCACCGGCGAATTCATGGGCCGCGTATTGTTCCTTACCCCCGGCCACCGGGTGCAAGGCGCGTTCGCCACGGCGCTGGGCAGCATCGCCCAATTCCTGATCACGTTGATGGCGGGCGCCGTCGGCCTGCTGCTGTTGCATCTTTCCGGCCGGACCTTCCCCTGGCAGGATGGACGCATCACGGCGGCTCTTCTATCGCTCGTGCTCCTGGCCACGTTCTGCGCCTGCGCCCTGTACCTGTTCCCCGCTCTGCTCCGGCAACTGGTCCTGCTGCTGCCGGTGCTCAAGCGGCTGGAGCGACCCTCGTCGGTGTTGAACGCCTACCGGCAGCGCGAATTGGTGGCCGTGCTCGGTCTGAGCGTCCTGCGTTACGCGGTGTTCGCCGGGCAATACGTGCTGCTGCTGCACACGCTCGGCAGCGGCGTGGCCGGTATGGATGCGCTCATGGCCATACCCGTGATCTATCTGATATCCACTCTGGTGCCCACCGTGATGCTCACCGAGCTGGGCGTGCGCAGCTCGGTGGCACTGGCCGTGCTCGCACCGTTGGGCGGCGAAGCAGCAGCAGTGGTGCTGGCCACCGCGCTGCTGTGGTCGATCAATGTGGCCCTGCCCGCCGTGATCGGCAGCTTGGTGTTGCTCATGGCCCGGATACGGACCGAACGCACTGCCGCATGACCATCTGGCTCCAACTGTCCCTTGCGGCCTTCGCCCTGGCGTTGGTGCATGCCTTCCTGCTGAACGACTGGGTGCGGAGGATCATGGAGCGGACCGGGCCGGAGAAGGATGAGGTGCTCCCCCCCACCCCACCGATCACGGTGTCGGTGATCGTGCCGGTGCGCAACGGGGCCGACACGATCGTGGCACTGCTGCAGGACCTGAACGCACAGCGTTATCCCAAGTCGCATTGCGAGGTGCTGGTGGTCGACGACCACAGCGAGGACGGCACGGCACAACGCGTTCAGGGCTTGATGCGCAACTGGCCACAGCTGCAGTTGTTGTCATCATCGGGTGTCGGGAAGAAAGCGGCGATCACCTCAGGGGTGGAGGCAGCTACCGGCGAGCTCGTATTGATCACCGATGCGGACGTGCGGTGCGGCCCCGATCGTGTGCCCGTGCTGGCCGCCCACTGGGCCGCTTCACGTCCGGCCATGGTGCTCATGCCCGTGCGGATGGACGGGGAGCCCAGCGCCCTGCATCGGCTGCAGCGGACGGAGCACCATGCCTTGCAGGGGGCCACGATCGGCAGCGGGCTCATGGGCCGACCGGTGCTGGCCAATGGGGCCAACATGGCGTTCGCGCGCGTGGCCTTCGATCGCATTGGCGGTTTCGGCCCCAGCCGTTGGGCCAGCGGCGACGACCTCTTCCTGCTGCGCCGCATCCAACGCGCCCGCTGGCCGGTGAGCTACCTGGCCGATGGGCGCACCATGGTCACCACACTGCCCGAGGACAGCTGGCGCGGCTTCCTCGCGCAGCGTCTGCGGTGGGCGGGAAAGATGTGGGCCTTAATCGGCGCGCGGGGCACATGGACGGGCATCTTCGCCCTGCTGATCCCGTGGGCGCTGGCGGTGCTCACCGTGCTGGTGATGCGCAACGTGCACGTGGGGCAGAAGCTGTTCCACACCGTCGTGCTGCTGGCCGCGGCATGGGCGCTGTGGGCCTGGCCGGTGTTGCGTTTGGTACACGCCACCGCGCGCTACCTCGACCCCGCAGAGGGGCCTCCCGGACTACGCACACGGCTGTTCACGGCCATGGCCGTAGCGGCATTCCTGCTCTACGCACCCGTGATCGGCCTGTTGTCCTCCTTTGTCCGGCCGCGGTGGAAGGGCCGCCGGGCACGGCTCAGTCGCTCCTACGCGCCTGTGCGGGACCTCTGAGAGCGCCGCTCAGAAAGGCAGGTCGTCGCCGTCGTCGCCAGCGACCGGCATATCGGCCGCGGTGGGCGGCGGCACGGAGCGGCTCACCGGAGCGCCACCACCTGCCGGAGCACCTGCGCCAGCGCGCTCGATCCGGTTACCGCCAAGGCTCAGGAAGAACTTCGTCACACCGTCCTTGCCGGTCCATTCGCGGCCGTTCACGAAGGCGGTCACGGTGACCTCGTCGCCTGGGTTGAAGCCGTCGAGCATGCCGCAGCGGTCCTGCGTGAATTCAATGGGAATGTGCTGCGGACGTTGGCCGCTGGGTTCGGTGATGATCAACTCGCGCTTGCGGAACGATGCGCTCACGTCCTGCACCTTGCCGATCTGTCGGATGGTGCCGGTGATGGTCACTTGTGCCATGGTGTGGCCGCCTTTGCCTTGGCGGATAGGGTTGGTTGTTCTATGGAATGTCCCGGGCTCATCGGGCGTTGAAGGCGAGCACCGTCTTCAATGCCTCTTCCAAACGTCCCTCGCCGAGCAACTGCTTCGCATGCTGATGCAGCGCGTTGCGCAACGTGGCGGGATCGTCCTGATGATCGATGAAGATATCGCTGAGCGCGGTGAGCTTGTATTCGTTCACGGTCGTTTCGTCGGGCAGGCTCAATGCCGCTGCCAGCTTGCCGATGTCGTTGCCGGTCAGCACCTCGCTGTCGCGCACCTCGGGGGGCAGGGCATCAGCACCCACGCCCACGTTGGTGTTGGGCTGGGGCAGTTCGAAGAGCGCGTCGCCATGGGCCCGCACGTAGTAGTGTCCGCCCATGCGGCCCACGAGGTCGATCTTGCGTTGGTCGATCCGGCCATTGGCGTCGAGCACGGCCCCGTCCACATGCACGAGCACGACCTCGCATAACACGAGATTGCCGGCACTGCCACCGGTACCCGTCTCGATCACCTGGCGCACCACGCACTCGAACTGCACGGGACTTTCCTTCACCCGGAAGGGACGAACCCTTTCCGAGGCGATCGGTGTGAGGCCCGACTTGCTGAACTCGTTCACCCCCTCGGGGTATTCACCGCTGGCCACGGAGACCTGCTGCACCATGGCATGGGTCACCACATTGATCACCACCTCAGGCACGGCCTTCACGTTGTGATAGCTGTGCTTGGTGGTGTTGTCGCGCCCACGCCGCGCTGGACTGAAGATCAGCAGGGGCGGGTTCGCACCGAAGCAGTTGAAGAAACTGAACGGGCTGAGGTTGGGCCGCCCATCGGCATCGATCGTACTGGCCAGCGCAATGGGGCGTGGACCTACCGCCCCCACCAGGCAGGCGTGGAATTCAGGTACGGAGAGTTTCTTCGGATCGAACTGCGGCATATCGGGCCGAAGGTAGGATTCCGGCCATGCACCTTATGTACGAACGCAGGTCGGTCGCGTCACAATGGCCCGACCCGCTTCGTAGCTTGCGCGCACCTACCGGCCATGCCCTACAAGGAAAGAACGGTCGAAAAGCTGTACTGGAGCATCGGCGAAGTGGCGGCCGAACTGGGCGTGAACGCCTCGCTGATCCGGTATTGGGAGAAGGAGTTCGGCACCTTGCGCCCGCGCCGTACGGGTCGTGGTGACCGCCTGTTCACCAGGAAGGACATCGAACAACTACGCACGATCCAGCATCTGGTAAAGGAGAAGGGGTTCACGCTGAACGGGGCCAGGGAGCAACTGCGCCGGGCGACATCGGCCTCCCCCACGCCAGACAAGCTCGAGGAGCTTCGTCAGCGCCTGGAGCGGGTGCGTGAGCAGCTCCTGATGTTGCGGAGCACCTCCGATCGGGCGGAAGGCGCGGTGTAAGGCAGGTCCTCCGCGTGGGCCTACAAATACGCGTCCGGCATCAGGTAGTTCCGCACGTAATCCTCCACCCCTTCCTCCAACGAATGGAAGGGGCGATCGTAGCCGATGCTACGGAGCTTTTCCATCCGCGCTTCGGTGAAATACTGGTACTTGTCGCGGATGTCGATGGGTGTGTCGATGAACTCGATCCGCTCGGGCTTGTCCATCGCCTTGAACGTGGCCCGCGCCAAGTCCAGGAACGTGCGGGCGGTGCCGCTGCCCAGGTTGTAGAGACCGCTGCTCTTCCGGTGCTGCATGAGGAATATGCACACGGCACAGAGGTCCTTCACGTACACGAAATCGCGCAACTGGCCACCATCGGTGTAGTCCGGGCGATGGCTGCGGAACAGTTCCATCCCGCCGCTTGCGGTGATCCGCCTGAAGGCATGGAACACCACGCTGGCCATGCGTCCCTTGTGATACTCGTTGGGGCCGTATACGTTGAAGAACTTCAACCCCGCCCAGAAGTACGGTTCATGCTCCTGCGAGAGCGCCCACTTGTCGAACTCGTTCTTGCTCTCGCCGTAGGGGTTCAGCGGCTTCAGTCGGAAGGGCAGCGTATCGTCGGTATCGTCGTAGCCCAGATCACCATCGCCGTAGGTGGCGGCACTGCTGGCGTACACCAGCGGGATGCCGTAGCGCACGCATCGCTCCCACACGCCCTTGCTGTAGGCCACGTTCAGCTCGTCGAAGATGCTTTTGTCGAACTCGGTGGTGTCGGTGCGAGCACCCAGATGGAAGATGAACTGCACCAGCTCCTGGTTGGCATCGAGCCATGCGAGGAACTCCCTCCGGTCTATTCGGGCGGTGAGCTTCTTGCCTTCAAGGTTGGGGGCCTTGTCGGGACGGGAGAAATCGTCCACGGCCACGATATCGGCCCAGCCCTGGCGCAGCAATTCCCCCACCAAAGCACTGCCGATGAACCCTGCGGCACCCGTGACGATGATCATGGCGCAAAGGTAGCTGCGGCCCCTCAGCCCCGCTGTCGCCTCCCGGTGCACCCTACCTTTGCCGCGCCCTTCAAGGCACCGCAACATGCCCATCGTCCACATCACGCGTCGCGAACGCTTCAGTGCGGCGCACAAGCTGAGCCGACCCGACTGGAGCCCGGAGAAGAACATGGAGGTCTTTGGCAAGTGCGCCAACCCCAACTGGCACGGCCACAACTATGAATTGTGGGTGACCGTGAAGGGGGAGCCCAGTCCTGAGACCGGCTTCGTGGTGGACCTGAGCGAGCTCAGCCGCATCATCAACGACCGGGTGATCCGCTTCGTCGACCACAAGAACATCGACCTGGACGTGGAGTTCATGCGCGGCCGGTACAGCAGCACCGAGAACCTGGCCATCGCCATTTGGGAACGGCTGAAGGAGCCCGTGGAGGCGTTGGGCTGCACCCTGCACTGCGTGAAGCTGAAGGAGACCGAGAACAACCACGTGGAATACCATGGTGAGTAGGGAGCACGAGACCACCGGCGAGGGCTACGAGCGGATCGACCAGTACGACCCGACCCTGATCTCCCGTATCGCCGACCATTACACCGACATCCTGGCGGCCATCGGCGAGGACCCAACGCGCGAAGGCCTGCATCGCACGCCCGAGCGCGTGGCCAAGGCCCTGCAGTACCTGACCCACGGCTACGACCTGGACCCGGCCGCGATCCTGCGCAGCGCCATGTTCACCGAGGAGTACAGCCAGATGGTGCTGGTGAAGGACATCGAGGTGTACAGCATGTGCGAGCACCACATGCTGCCCTTCTTCGGCAAGGCCCATGTGGCGTATGTGCCCAACGGCCGCATCGTGGGGCTGAGCAAGGTGCCGCGCGTGGTGGATGCCTTCGCCCGTCGCCTACAGGTGCAGGAGCGCCTCACGAACGAGATCCGCGACTGCATCCACGACACCCTGCAGCCCCTGGGCGTGGCCGTGGTGATCGAGTGCAGCCACCTGTGCATGCAGATGCGCGGTGTGCAGAAGCAGAACTCGGTGACCACCACCAGCGCCTTCACCGGCATCTTCCTGAACGACCACCGCACACGGGAGGAGTTCATCAAGCTGATCGGGACGAGGCTGCACTGAGCAGTTTCGCTCGCTGTGATGTACGTTCCTGCTTCGCTTCGCTCGTTGTGACCGTTGCGGGTCCTGACTTTTCCTGCAGGCTTTGGACCTGCTCGGGACCCAGGCCATCAAATTCACACCGAGGGGCATCCACTTTCTCACATCCCCCTTTTTCTTTCCCACCTCTTGCACCTCCCCCACTCTCCTCCCTCACTGCATTTTTCCGACCTTCGTCACATCAACCGCAACGGCACATGCAACAGCAACTCCCCACCCCCCAGGACGGCCAGGTGATCTACGGCCACGGGCCCGACACCGCTGCCAGCGTGCGCAGCTTCCTCGCGAACGTGTTCAGCTACATGACCCTCGCCCTGGTGATCAGCGGTGTGATGGCGTGGTGGTTCGCCTCCACCCCTTCCCTGCTCATCCACTTGTTCAGTGTCGATGGCGAGGGCATGATCACCGGCCGCAGCGTGTTGGGCTGGGTGGTGATGCTGGCCCCGCTCGGCCTGGTCTTCCTCATGGGCGGTATGATGGAGAAGATGAGCAGCATGGCCCTGCTGCTGGCCTTCATCGGCTTCAGCGCCATCATGGGGATCAGCCTGTGCTACATCTTCCTGTTGTACTCCCCCGAGGCGATCGTCAAGGTGTTCTTCATCACCGCCGCGGTGTTCGGCACCATGGCCATCGCCGGCTACACCACGAAGACCGACCTGACCAAGTTGGGCAGCATCCTGTTCATCGGACTGATCGGCATCGTGATCGCCTCGCTGGTGAACATGTTCCTCCAAAGCGATGGGATGGGCTACATCATCAGCATCATCGGCGTAGTGGTGTTCACCGGATTGACGGCCTATGACGTGCAGCGCCTCAAAGGCATGGGCGAAATGGCCATCGCAGGTGAGGAGAGCACAAAGAAGATGGCGCTGATGGGCGCCCTGAGCCTGTACCTCAACTTCATCAACCTGTTCCTGATGCTGCTGCGCCTGTTCGGCGGCAACCGGGATTGATCCGAGTCGCCTGTTGCCCGTTGCTGGTCGTCAGCCATACGGCACCACCAACAACCGGCAACGAACCACTGCCAACCTTCACCCCCACATGACCGCCTACGTATTCCCCGGGCAGGGCAGCCAATTCCCCGGCATGGGCAAGGACCTGTACGATGCCGACAGCAACGCCCGCATTTGGTTCGAGCATGCCAACGACATCCTGGGCTTCACGATAACGGAGATCATGTTCCACGGCTCCGATGAGGACCTGAAGCAGACCAAGGTGACCCAGCCCGCGATCTTCCTGCACAGCGTGGTCAAGGCGAAGGTGATGGGCGATGCCTTCCAGCCCGCAATGGTGGCCGGGCATAGCCTGGGCGAGTTCAGCGCGCTGGTGGCCGCCGGTGCGATGGAGTTCGCCGATGGCCTGAAACTGGTGGCCGCGCGCGCCAATGCCATGCAGAAGGCCTGCGAACTGCAGCCCAGTACCATGGCGGCGATCCTGGGCCTGGAGGACGACAAAGTGGCGGCGATCTGCGCGGAGGTGACCGCCACCGCCGGCAAGGGCGTGGTGGTGCCGGCCAACTACAACTGTCCGGGCCAGCTGGTGATCAGCGGCACCGTGGAGGCGGTGAACGCCGCCTGTGAGGCCTTGAAGGCCGCCGGTGCGAAACGCGCGCTGGTGCTCCCCGTGGGCGGCGCCTTCCACAGCCCGCTGATGGAGCCTGCACGCGCCGAACTGGCCACCGCGATCGAGTTCACGCCGATCGTGAACCCACGCTGCCCGGTGTACCAGAACGTGGATGCCCGTGCGCACATCGATCCCGCGCGCATCAAGGCCAACCTGATCGCCCAGCTCACCGCGCCCGTGCGCTGGACGCAGACCATGCAGAACATGCTCGCCGACGGTGCCAGGAAGGTGGTGGAGGTGGGGCCTGGCAACGTGCTGCAAGGGCTGTTCAAGAAGGTGGACCGCGCGCTGGAGACCAGCGCCGCGTAAGGCGGAACACATTGAACATCGCGCAACGACGGTCCCCGGCCGGGGCCTGCCGTTGATCGATCGCCCGTGGGTCAAGGGAACCACCCGTGCCGGTCACCGTATCTTTCGGGGCCATGAGATCGGTTCTCCCCAGTGCCTTCGCAGCGCTGCTGCTCCTCGGCACCACCAGTTGCCGCACGGATGATCCCATCCCCCCCGCTCCTTCTCCCGCCCCTCCCAACGCCGACCAGGGCCGCCTGATGGTGCGTGTGGTGCCTGAATGGGAGAACGCACCAATGGCCTTCTACACGGAGTACCGCAACCACGCCGACCTGCGCGTTACCGTGGAAATGGTGAAGCTGTACCTGGGCGACCTGCGATTGATGACCGGTACGGACAGCGTCGTGATGGGCTCGGTGGCCTATTTCGACCTGGGTGAGGGGCGTGACACCGCCTCGTGGAGCGTGCCTGCGGGCACGTACAGTGCGCTGCATGCGGGGTTGGGCGTGCCCGAACAGTTGAACCATAGCGACCCGGCACTTTACGGCCCCGGCCATCCGCTGAGCATCAACAACGGCACCCATTGGAGCTGGAACTCGGGCTACCGCTTCGTGCTGTTCGAGGGCCGGTACAACCCCGACCCGCTCGGTACAGGGCCGCTGATGAACGCCTACTCGCTGCATACGGGGCTCGACACCGCCTACACGGAGCTGCAACTGGCCCCCACCCAGCCCATCACCATCACCGCTGGCGCCATCACCGAGCTGGTGGTGCACCTGGCGGTGGACCGATTCTTCCACGGCCCAACCGAGTCGCTCGATCTGGTGACGGAGAACCAGGCCCATGGGTCGGATCCCGTGTTGAACATGAAGCTTACCCGCCTCATAGCCGCCAGCATCCACGTGGATTGAAAGCACTGCTCGGCATCGCTCTCGGGCTGCTGGTGCTCACCGGCTGCCGTCGCGACCCGGAACTGGACACACCGGAGCAGGACACGCCCTTCCCTCTACAGCTTCCGCCGGGCGCACCCTTCCCCCCGATCCCTTCGGACAATCCCCTGACCACGGCCTCGGTGCAATTGGGCAAGGCCCTCTTCTTCGAGCCGCGCCTTTCGCGCGATGGCACCATTTCCTGCGCCAGCTGCCACCACCCGGACCGGGCCTTCAGCGACACCGTCCCGCTGAGCCACGGGGTTGAAGGACGGCTCGGACTGCGCAATGCGCCATCGCTGGTGAACACCGCCTACCTGCCATACTACTTCCGAGACGGTGGTGTGCCCAGCCTCGAGCTACAGGCCATCGCCCCCATACACGATCCGCAGGAGATGGACCACGCCATCCAGGCGGCCGCGGAAACGCTGCGCGATGAAGAGCCATATGCCTCGCTCAGCTTGAAAGCCTATGCCCGCCCGTTGGACCCCTTCGTGATCACGCGCGCCCTGTCCAGCTACCAGCGCACCTTGATCGGTGGCTGGTCGCGCTTCGACCGGTACCTGTACCAAGGCGAAACCTCGGCCCTGACCCCTTCGGAACTGAACGGCTGGGCCTTGTTCAGCAGCCCTGAACTGAACTGCACCGCCTGCCATACCGGCCGCGACCTCACCGACCATGGCTTCCACAACATCGGCCAATACATGGATTACGCCGATCCGGGGCGCTGGCGCATCACTTTCCAGGCCGAGGACCATGGGAAATTCAAGACCCCAACGCTGCGCAACATCGCGCGCACGGCGCCGTATATGCACGATGGGGCCATGGCCACCCTGGGGGAGGTGATCGACCACTTCGCCAGCGGCGGCCATCCGCACCCGAACAGGAGCCCCGAAATGCGCACCTTTGTATTGAGCCCTCAGGAACGGAGCGACCTGATCGCCTTCCTGCACGCGCTCAACGACGAACGCCCGATCGACCAGGTACCATGAACCTCCGCGTGACCATAGCCACTCCCCTGGCCGCCTTCGTGGTGCTGTTCACCGCCTGCAAGCCCGAGGAGAAGGAGGTGATCGAGGACCATGGCCCATCCGGCCACGTGACCACGCCGTACGCGTTGGAAGTGCCGACGAATTTCCCACCACCCATTATCCCGGCGGACAACCCTCTGACGGTGGAGGGCGTTCGGCTGGGACGCTACCTGTTCTATGAGGAGCGCCTGAGCGGCGACAATACCATGAGCTGCGCCAGCTGCCATGCGCCGTCGGTGGCCTTCAGCGACAGCCCCAACGCCGTGAGCACCGGCATCGACGGGATCCAGGGCACGCGCAATGCCATGGCCTTGATGAACCTCGCGTGGGAGACCCGCTTCTTCTGGGACGGCCGTGCGCACACCTTGGAGGAGCAGATCCTTTTCCCCGTGCGCGACCCGATCGAGATGCACGAGACCTGGCCCAACGCCGTGAGCAAGTTGCAGAGCGATCCCGCCTACGTGGACCTCTACCAGCAGGCCTTCGGCACCACCACCATCGATTCGCTCGGCGTGGCGAAGGCCATTGCGCAATTCCTGCGCACCATGATCAGCGCGAACTCACGGTTCGATCGCTTCATGCGCAACGAGCTCATGCTCGATATCGACGAGATCCAAGGGTTCCAACTGACCCTGCTTGAAGGCGGCTATCCGCCCGATGTGCCCGGCGGCCAGGGCGGTGCCGACTGCTTCCACTGCCATCCACACGGCGGCGGCCGCTTCACCGACGGACAAATCCGCAACAACGGCCTGGACTCCGTGTTCACCGACCTCGGACTGGGCGGCATAACGGGGCTGCCGCAGGACATGGGCAAATTCAAGACCCCCACCCTGCGCAACGTGGCCCTCACAGCGCCGTACATGCACGATGGGCGCTTCCAAACGCTGGAGGAAGTGATCGAGCACTACAACTCGGGCGGCCACGCGTCCACCACGATCGACCCCAATATGAAGTACACCACCGGCGGGCTCAGCCTCACGCCGGAGAAGAAGGCGCAGCTGCTCGCCTTCCTGCACTCGCTCACGGACATGGATTTCGTGACCGACGAGCGCTTCTCGGACCCCGGGCCTCCGTAGCCCTTACGCGGCCACCAAGCCCTCGACCTGCGGCGTCCACGTGTAACAGCGCATGCGGTCGTCGAACACGGTGGGCTTGAAGATGCTCGTACCGAGCAGCATGCGGGCACATTCCTGCACCCCTTCGGTGATGCTGGGATGCGGGTGGATGAGATCAGCGAGTTCCTGCACACCGATGCCTTTGCGCATCATGAGGGCCACGGCCTCGATGGCGCTGGAGGCGTGCTCGCCCACGGCGCGCATGCCGATCACGCGCATGTCGGCATCGTTGGTGACCAGCAGCTTGAAGAAGCCCTGGGTGCGGCGCATGGCGATGGCCCGGGCGAGGCAGGAGTAATCGATCCTTGCCACGCGGTAGGCGATACCACGCCGACGGCAATCCTGCTCATTGAGCCCCACGCTGGCCACCTCGGGATCGAGGAACATGATGGTGCTCACGTTGTCGTAGGCGATGTGGCCTTCGCGACCGGCCCAGATGCGCTCCACGGCATGGCGGCCCTCCAGTTCGCCCAGATTCACCAGCATGTTGGTGGCGGTGGCATCGCCCACCACCTGGATGTGCGGCTGCGAGGTGGTGGTGCCATCGGTGACGATGTTGCCCGTGGCGGGGTCCACCGCCACACCCGCGTTCTCCAGCCCGAGGCCCGTCACGTTCGGCCTGCGGCCGACGGACACCAGGGCCTTCTCCACCACGATATCCTCGGTGCGGCCATCGGGATAGGACAGCGAGTACTGCACCATGCCATCGACCACCGCGATGTGCTCGAGCTTGGCCGAATGGTGGATGGTGACGCCCCTGCGTTCCAGGTTGGCCGCGATCAGTTCGGAGACATCGTCGTCCTCCATGGGCAGGATGCGAGGCGCGCGGTCGATGAGGTGCACCTTGGTGCCACCGAGGTTGGAGAAGATGGTGGCGAACTCGCAGCCGATGACACCAGCGCCGATGATCACGATGCTCCTTGGCTGGGCATCGATGTTGAAGATGCCGTCGCTGGTGAGGATGTGGCGCTCGTCCACCTCGATGCCGGGAAGGGAGCGCGGACTGCTGCCGGTGGCGATGATGATGTGGTCGGCATGCACTTCGGTGGATGCTTCGCCACGGGAGATCCTCACCGTGTGCGGCCCTGTGAGCGTGGCCGTGCCGCGCTCGTGACGCAGCACACCGAGCCCATCGCGTCCGACGCGTGCCGCCAGCAACTGGGTGTGGCAGGCGTAGAGGTACTTGCGCTCGAACATGGCCTCCTGCAGGGTGCGTTGCACCTCGTCCCAGCTCAGGCGCAGCGGCTCGCGGTGGCGTGCCTTCATCACCGCGTTGGTGCTGGAGATCCGCTGGGACACCTCCCAAACGGTCTTGGAGGCGAGGGCACCGTTGTAGATGCCCGTGCCACCGACCTTGTCCCGTTCAACGAGCAATACGCTGCGTCCGAAGTCGATGGCGCGCATGGCTGCCGCGTAACCTGCGGGTCCCGCACCGATCACGCATAGGTCGAAGTGCTGCATGGAGGCATGGCGCCCCCCGGCGAAGATCAGCCGGGAGTTCCGGGCACTGATACGCCCTTTGAGGGTGCAGGGTTCGCTGTCACGGGCGTATCCTTTCCCCCTTGTTGCGCGTACCAGTGGCCAAGAAGATCCCTTCGTGCTGAACGCGCGTCACCCCATACTGGCCTTGGCGGCCAGCTGCATCACCGGTGCGGCCGTGGCGCAGTGCCCGCAACTGTACGACTACTACGGCGTGCCTTCGAGCGCACCCACCTGGTACAGCTGCTCGGGCACCTCCTTCACGCTGCTGGTGGCCACGCCCCAGACCGTGGGCGCCTTCACGATCGACTGGGGCGATGGCAGCGCGCCGCATAGCGGTGCGTCGCTGGCCCCCCCTCAATCGGTGGCCCACGTGTACACAGCGGCCGTGGCCCAATACACGGTCACCTTCAGCGAGATCGCCACGGGCTGCACCATCACGGGCACGGTGGTCATGGAGGAAAGCACCAGCGCCTCGATCCAGATCCCCGTGGGTGGCCTCACCCAGGTGTGCGCCCCGCAGGCGGTGGAGTTCATCAACTCCAGCACGAACGTGTCGCCCAACACGGTGTTCACCTGGGACTTCGGCGACAACAGTCCGCTGCTGGTGGTGGACCACACGAACCTGGGGCAGACGATCTCGCACACCTACATGCCGGGCACGGTGAGCTGCGAAACCACGGTGCGCCTCTCCGCCGAGAACACGTGCAACACGCTGCAGGGCGGGCCCAGCCAGGCCACCTTCAACCCGATCCGCATCTGGGACCTCGACACGGCGCAGATCACGCCATCGGCCACCCTGCTCTGCTGGCCCGACAACGAGGTGACCTTCCTGAACACCACCCGGCGCAACTGCCTGAACCAAGGGAACATCTACCAGCGCTTCGAATACTGGAACTTCGGCGACTACTGGGGCGCTGGTCATGATTCGATCATCGACTGGCAGCCTTGGCCGCCCACCTTCCCGCACACGATCGCCTACCCCGGCATCGGCACGTACGAGGTGGTGCTGTTGGACAGCAACTATTGCGGCATCGACACGGCACGGATCCAGATCACGATCGTGCCGCCACCCACGGTGACCCTCACCACCTCGCCCGACACGGTGTGTGCGGGCACCACGGCGGTCTTCCACCAGACCACCGATGGCGGTGCCAACTACTTCCAGTGGGATTTCGGCACGGGCAACGGGTTCCAGTGGACGGGTGCGGGAGACCAATCGCACACCTACAACGCACCAGGCACCTATACGGTCCAGTACACCGCAAGCATACAAGGCGCCACACCCGGCTGTACCGACACCGCATCGGTGCAGATCGTGGTATTGCCCAGCCCCACGGCCGATCTCAGCGTGGACAACGCCGCGGCCTGCAACAGCCTCACCACCGCCTTCACGAACAACTCCGTCGGAGGCGTGCAATACCACTGGGACTTCGGCAACGGCACCACGAGCACCCAGATGCACCCGCCGCCGGTGACCTACGATGCCGTTGGGCCATACACCATCACCCTTACCGTGCGCAACGCACAGGGATGTGAGGACGCGGCCACCCAAGTGGTGAACGTGTATGGTCCGCCCGATGTGCAGATCGGCGCGCAGAACGTGTGCGAGGGAAGCCCCGCGCAGTTCACCGACCTGACCGTGACCGAGCCGGGCAACCCGATCATCTCGTGGAACTGGGACCTGGGCGATGGCACCACATCCACCGACGCCTCGCTCGCCCATACCTATGCCGGAGGTGGTACATACACGGTGACCTTGGACGTGAGCACCCCGTATTGCTCCGGCTCGGGCACATTGCCGGTCACGGTGGAATCGAAACCGTCGGCCTCGGTCGACCCGCTGCCCTCGCTGGGCTGCTCGCCCATGGTGGTGGCCCTGCAGAACACCAGCACTGGTGCAACGAACGCGATCTGGACCTTCGGTGATGGGGGCGGATCCACCAACTGGTCCGACACGCACACGTACCTGAACCTCGGCACGCAGGATACCACCTACACTGTTCAACTGGTGGTGACCACCGCGTTCGGTTGTTCCGATACCGCGCAGGCCTCGATCACCGTGGCGCCCTCGGTGATGGCCATGTTCGTGCACGATGCCCAACCCGGCTGCGCCCCCGTGGACGTGCAGTTCACCAACAACAGCACGGGCGCAACCGCCTACCTGTGGGACTTCGGTGATGGCACAACGAGCACGGCGGTGTCGCCCGCGCACCAGTACGTGAACAACACGCAGTTCCTGAGCCTGCACACGGTGACGCTGATCGCGACATCGCCCGCCGGATGCGCCGACACCACCACCCAGCAGATCATGGTGTATCCCATGCCGAACTTCACGTTCGTCGCACAGCCTGACAGCGGGTGCAGCCCGCTGGCGGTGACCTTCCCCAGCGTGGTGGGCGCGGTGTCGTACCAATGGGACTTCGGTGATGGCAGTACCGGATCCGGGCCTTCGCCCACGCACACCTACCTGAACACCACCACGAACTCGCTGGTGCTTCCGGTGACGCTGGTGGCCATGAACGCCTTCGGCTGTAGCGATACGGCCTACAGCTCGGTGACGGTGCACCCGAACCCCACGGCCCAGATCGAACTGGACGAGAACTCGGGCTGCCACCCCTTCACCACGTCGATCGCCAACCTCTCCATCGGGGCCACGAGCTACCAATGGACCTACGGAGATGGTGGCACCTCCACGACCACGCAGGCCGTGCATGATCACACGTGGTACAACTACGCCGGTCCGGACCCGATCAACTTCCCGGTGACCTTGACCGCGAGCACCGACCACGGCTGTACCTCGACGACGACCGCACAGGTACAGGTGTTCCCCGCAGTGCAGGCGGCCTTCATCACCGACAGTATCGGTTGCGCACCGCTGGCCTCCACCTTCACGAACATCTCCACCGGCGCATCGCAGCATGCGTGGACCTTCGGCGATGGCCAGTTCAGCAACGCCACATCGCCCACGCACACCTATCAGAACCAGGGCCTGGCCGACATGCTCTTCGAGCCCGTGCTGGTGGTCACTTCCGCCTATGGCTGCACCGACACGGCGACGGCGCAGGTGATCGTGCATCCGCAGCCGATCGCCCAGTTCGCTCCCACGCCGCTGGCAGGGTGCCAGCCGCTGCCGGTCACCATCCAAGACCAGAGCATAGGGGCCACCGACCTGCACTGGGAGTTCGGTGACGGGCAGTTCGCGGACGGCGGCCCCGGCAACGTGGAACACACCTACACGAACACCGGCAGTGATCCCGTGCATTACACCCAGATGCTGATCGCCACGTCGGTTCACGGCTGCACCGACACGGCCCATCGCCAGGTGCAGGTGTACCCCTACATCCAAGCCTTGTTCAGCACCGATACGGCAGGCTGCTCGCCGCACCCCGTTCAGCTGGTGGACCAGAGCCAGGGCGCAGTGAACCACCTGTGGAACATGGGGGACGGCACACAGCTGATCGGCGCCACGCCCACGCATACGTATGTGAACAGCACCACGTCGGTGATCGTGCGCACGATCACGCTCACCGCCACATCGACCTACGGCTGCACGAGCACCTGGAGCCAGGACGTACACGTGTACCCAACGCCCATGGCCGCCTTCCAGGCCACGCCGTTCCAGCAGCAGTACCCCAACGCCACGGTGAACATCGCGAACAACAGTCTGGCGGGCCCCTGGAACTATGCCTGGACCTTCGGCGACGGCGATGCCTCGGCACAGCAGCACCCCGGCTCGCACACCTACGCTACCTGGGGCACCTACGAGATCGTGCTGGTGGTGAGCAACCCCTTCTGCGCCGACACCGCCACGCAAACAGTGGAGATCACCGCGCCGCTCCCCACGGCGGGCTTCACCGGTGGTGGCGATGGCTGCGCACCGCTCACCGTGGCCTTCACGAACACGTCGTTGATGGCCGAGGGCTATCTCTGGCAATTCGGCGATGGCAGCACGAGCACGGCCGACAACCCGGTGTACACCTACACCGTGCCCGGCACCTATACCGTGAGCCTCACGGCCTACGGCCCGGGCGGCACGATCAGCACCTCGGTGCAGCCGAACATCGTGACGGTACGGCCGCGCGCGAACGCCTACTTCGTGCTGCAGCCCGACCATGTGGTGGTGCCGAGCCAACCGGTGTTCACCTACAACCTGTCGGCCAACGCCACCAACTATTGGTGGGACTTCGGCGATGGCACCACGAGCACCGAGATGAACCCCGTGCATTACTACACCAACGGGGGCACTTTCGACGTGACGCTCGTAGCGAACAACCAATGGAACTGCCCCGACACCTTCACGGTGGTGAGCGCGGTGACCGGTGAGGTGGCCGGCGACATCCGCTTCCCGAACGCCTTCACGCCGAACAACAACGGCCCGACCGATGGCGTATACGACCCTCAGAGCTATGACAACGACCACTTCTTCCCGCTCTATTCGGGCGTGGAGGACTACCGCCTGGAGATCTTCAACCGCTGGGGCGAACTGTTGTTCGTGACCGAGGACCCGAGGATCGGCTGGGACGGCTGGTACCGCGGTCGTCCGGCGAAACAGGACGTATATGTATGGAAAGCCTACGCCAAGTTCAGTGATGGTCGCGAGACCGTGCTGAAGGGCGATGTCACCTTGATCCGTTGAACCATGCGACACCCGATCACCCTCGTACTTCTTCTTGCCGCCACCTCCCTTGCGGCCCAGAAGAACTACAAGCGCCTGCACAACCAGATGCTGGACCAGGCCAAGCTGCACCTTGCCAATGAGGAGTACAAGGAGGCGCTGAAGCTGTACAAACGCCTGATACCCGTGGACAGCGGTTTCGTGGAGGTGTTCCATGAGATGGGCCTATGCCTGGCCAACATCCCCGAACTCCGCGACCAGGCCGCGCCCTACTTCGAGCATGCCATGCGCGGGGGGTACACCGAGGCCTACCATCAACTGGCCCTCGCACGGCACCGGGAGCAACGCTTCGACGAGGCGATCGACCTGTTGCAGAAATACAAGCAGTTACATCAACGGGCCGTACGTGATGCCGAGGTGGACCGCGCGATCGCGATGGCGGAGACGGCGAAGGAACTGGTGCAGCACCCGATCGAGGTGAAGATCCGCAACATGGGCCCGATGATCAACTCCGCGGCGCACGACTACTGTCCGCTGGTGACCGCCGACGGCAACACCATGTACTTCACCTCGCGGCGCCAGGGCACACGTGGTGGGTTGAAGGACAACAACGGCCAGTGGCTGGAGGACATCTACATGGCCAAGCGGATCGACGAGATCTGGACCAACGCCGTGAACGCCGGCTCGCCGCTGAACACCATCACGCACGATGCCACCGTGGGCCTGAACCCCGACGGCAGCTCGATGATCGTGTACCGCACGCAACGCGACCTGGTGAGCGGCGACCTGTACGAGACCCGACTGCACAACGGCAAATGGCAGGAACCCGTGCTGATGACGGAAATGATCAACTCGCCGCACCACGAGCCCAGCGCCAGCATTGCGCCCGGTGGCGATGAGATCTACTTCAGCAGCGACCGTCCCGGTGGCTATGGCGGCCGCGACCTGTACCGCATCCGGCGCCTGCCCAACGGTCAATGGAGCCTGCCGCTGAACCTCGGTCCGAACGTGAACACACCGTACGACGAGGACGCTCCCTTCATCCACAGCGACGGCACCACGCTTTTCTTCAGCTCGAAGGGCCACAACACCATGGGCGGCTTCGACATCTTCAAGGTGCTGCTGCTCGATCCCGACATGAACGGCTGGAGTATGCCGGAGAACATGGGCCACCCGCTGAACACCGTGAACGACGACATCTACTTCTGCCTCAGCGAGGACGGCCACACCGGCTACTTCTCCTCGGAGCGACCCGGCGGCATCGGCATGCAGGACATCTACCAGGTGACCTTCCCCGGCAGCCAGCTCGACTATGTGCTGGTGCGCGGCGTGGTGGCCGATGCCAACGACGAGCCCGTGAAGGCGCGCATCGTGGTGACGGACCTGCAAGGAGAAGAGGTGATCGGCATCTACAACTCCAGCGAGCGCACGGGCCGTTACCTGATGGTGCTCGAGCCCGGTGAGCGCTACACCATGACCGTGGACGCACCCGGCTTCGAGCCGCAGCGCACCGAACTGCATGCGAAACCGCTGTACGCCGACACCCGCGAACTGCCCATGGACATCCGCCTGGAGCGCGGCGCCAACGCGGAACGCTTGAAACCGTGAGGGAACGCCGCCATATCGCGCTGCTGCTGGGCGGCCTCCTGACCCTCGCGTGCGTGGGCCAGGACGCGCAGTTCACCCAGTTCTACGCGTCGCCCACCTACGTGAGTCCCGGCTTCGTGGGCACCGGTGTGCAAACGCGCTTCGGGCTGGCCTATCGTGACCAGTGGCCATCGATCCCCGGCGCGTTCGTCACCGCCAACTTCGCCGTGGACCACTTCCTGAGCGATGTGAACAGCGGTGTGGGCCTGCTGGTGACGCACGACAAGGCGGGTTCGGGCGGGCTGCGGTACACCAGCGCCACCGCGCAGTACGCTTACGAGATCGAGCTCCGGCGCAAGGTCTTCATCCGCCCGGCGTTGCAGATCGGCTGGGTGAACCACGCCGTGGACTACACCCGCCTGATCTTCGGCGACCAGCTGGCACGCGGCGGGGAAGTGGGCACCTTGGACAACCTGCAGGGCTCGAGCATCGGCTATGTGGACATGGGTACGGGCGTACTCTTCTTCACGCCCAAATTGTGGTTGGGCATGGCCCTGCACCATTTGAACAAGCCGAACCAGTCGCTGCTGATGAACGAAGCGTTCGTGCCACGGAAATTCAGCATGCACGGTGGCTACCGGGTATCGCTGACGGCCCCGGTGATCCGGCAGCATCCCCAGAGCATCGTCCTCGCCTTCAACTACCGGGCACAGGAGAAGTACGACCAGTTGGACCTCGGCGCCTACTTCGAGCGCGAACCGTTCTTCGCCGGGCTGTGGTACCGCGGCATACCGCTGTTCAAGGCCTATGCACCGGGCTACGGTAACACCGATGCGATAGCGGCCCTTTTCGGCGTGATCGTGGAGGACCTGCGGATCGGCTACAGCTACGACATCACCTTGTCGCGCCTGGCCGGCCATACCGCCGGTGCGCACGAGATCACACTGGGCTACCAGATGGCCCAGAAGCATAAGAAGAGGTCCGCGTCGAAACGGCGGATCGTGCCCTGCGCCAAGTTCTGAGGAGTCCGTTGCCCTGATCGCGCTCAATCGGCCCGTTCGCTCAGCTCCAGCCACCGGTCGGTCATCCGGTCCAGCTCCTTGATCGTGCGTTCCAGCTCGATGGAATGTTCCATCATGGCATGGTGGTCGGTGCCACCCTGCGCCATGATCGCCAGCAATTCCTCCTTGCGTTTCTCCAGTTGCGGCATCTCCTTGTCGATACGCTGCAGCTCAAGACGTTCGGCATAGGTGAGCTTCTTCTTCGCACCTCCGACGGGCCGCTCCTGCCGCACCTCCTTGGTCTCCTCCGCCGCCCGGGCCGCAGCGGCCTTCTCCTTCTGCGCCTCGCGCAGTTCGGTGTAACTGCCCACCCATTCCTTGATGCGCCCCTCGCCTTCGAACACCAGCAATTTGGTGCAGAGCTTATCCATGAAGAAGCGGTCATGGCTCACGATCAACAGGCACACGTCGAGGTCGATCAGGAAATCCTCCAGCGCGTTCAGTGTGGAGATGTCGAGGTCGTTGGTGGGCTCGTCGAGGATGAGGACGTTGGGATTGCGCATGAGCACCGTGCAGAGATAGAGCCGACGCTTTTCGCCACCGCTCAGGGTGCTCACGTACTGGTATTGCTTGTCCTTGTCGAAGAGGAAGCGTTCGAGCAACTGGGAGGCGGAGAGCGTGCGCCCCTTGTTCAGGGGGATCACCTCGGCGATCTCGCGCACCACCTCGATGATGCGTTTGTCCTCGGTGAGCGTGAGGCCCTGCTGCCCGAAGGTGCCCAGCTGCACGGTATCGCCGATGCTGATGGTGCCCTGGTCGGGGCGCATGCGCCCGGTGAGCAGTTCGATGAAGGTGCTCTTGCCGATGCCATTGGGCCCCACGATGCCGATGCGGTCGCCGCGCTTGAGCGAGTAGCTGAAGTGGGCCACGATCGGTTTGTAGCGCTCGCCGTCCTCGGGTTTTCCGAAGCTCTTGGTGAGGTTGCGCGCCTCGATCACCTTGCCACCGAGGCGTTCGGTCTTCACATCGATCTTGACCTGCTCCCGATCGAAACGGCGCGTGGCCTCGGACTTGATCTCCTCGAACTTGTCCAGCCGGCTCTTGCTCTTGGTGCCGCGGGCACGGGGCATCTTGCGCACCCACTCCAGCTCGCGCCGCATGAGGCCGCGGAGATGCTGCTGCGTGGCCTCTCGCACCTCGTCGGCCAACGCCTTCTTTTCAACGTAGTAGCTGTAGTTGCCCTTGTAGCGCGTGAGCTCACCGAACTCCATCTCGATGATCTCGTCGCACACGTTATCGAGGAAGTAGCGGTCATGGGTGACCAGCAGCAAGGTGGTGTTCGGCGTGTTCAACTCGCCTTCCAGCTGCTCGATCATGTTCAGGTCGATGTGGTTGGTGGGCTCGTCGAGGATCAACACATCGGGCATGTCGATGAGCACCTTCGCCATGGCCAGACGTTTCTGCTGGCCCCCGCTCAGGGTGTTCACCGGTTGTTCCAGGTGGCGCAGGCCGAAGCGGAACAGCAGCTCCTTCACACGGGCCTCATGGTCCCAGGCGTTCAACTCGGACATGCGGTCCAAGGCCCGTTGCATGGTGCGCTCATCGGCGTGGCGGGCCAGGGCATGCTCGTAGTCGCGGATGGCAGTGCTCACCGGATCCTCCTTGTCCAGCATCTCGTCCACCAGCGAGTGCGTGGCGGTCATCGTCACGTCCTGGGGCAGATAACCCACACGCAGCCCCTTGTTGAACGTGACCGTGCCACTGTCGGGTGTTTCCACCCCGGCGATGCACTTGAGCAGGGTGCTCTTGCCACTGCCGTTGCGGGCCACGATGGCGGTCTTCTGCCCTTTCTCCAGGCCGAAGGAGACATCGCTGAACAGCTGGCGGGTGCCGTAGCGTTTGGCGAGGCGTTCGACGGAGAGGCAGTTCATGCGGGAAGGCTTCGGTGCGTCAGGGGCCGCGAAGGTCGGGATAATGGGGGGAGCGGCGAAGGCAGGGACGCACGCGAACGGACACTATACTTGTCGTCATGCGCAAGGTCCTGCTCCAAGTAGTGCTGCTGTCGGCCGCTGTGCTGTACGGCATAGTGGCCGAACGTCGTGGCCTCCCCCCGGCCGGGTGGCTGAAGGAGCTGCGCGAACGGATGGCGCACGACGACGATAATACCCCCGCCCCCCTGCCCGACCCCGATGTGAAAGCGCTGATCTCCGTCACCCCGCACACGGTCGACTCGATGCGTGCACTGATGATCGACCTGGTGTTCGGACCGGCGGGGCCACCCACGGTCCTGCCCGACACGATCGCGGCGGTGACCGACCCGAACTACGCCGACCTGCGCGGTCTGGATCGACTGGAGCGCTTCGTGGTGGTGCAGGAACATGACATCCGATCGGTGGGCTACATCTTCCATCCCCTGAACAGTAACGGACGCCTGATGCTCTACCACCAAGGGCACGATGGCGACTTCATCCACGGCAAGCACAGCATCGCCTATTTCGTGGAGAGGGGCTTCACCGTGTACGCCTTCTGCATGCCTTTGATCGGCCTGAACAACCAGCCCGTGGTGGAGCTGGGGAAGCTGGGCCATGTACGCATGGAAAGGCACGGCAACCTGCAATACCTGGACCACCCGATCCGCTTCTTCATGGCACCGGTCACGGTGATGCTGAACCATGCCGAACGGATGGGCTTCACCGATGTATCGATGACGGGGATCAGCGGGGGCGGCTGGACCACCACGATGGCGGCGGCCCTTGATGTGCGGATCAAGCACAGTTTCCCGGTGGCCGGCACGTACCCCATGTTCATCCGCTTCCAACGGCCCGACAAGAACATGGGCGACTTCGAGCAATGGTACGCGGGCCTGGTGCCGTACGTGGACTACCTGGACATGTACGTGCTGGGGGCCAGCGGTGAGGGGCGGTCGCAGGTGCAGGTGCTCAACACGTACGACCCCTGCTGCTTCGACGGCGACGACCATTCGAAGTACAGCGGGCATGTGGCCGACGCGGTGCGCGCGATCGGCGCGGGGTCGTTCCGGGTGTACGCCGATCCTACGTTGCGGAAGCACGACATCTCCATGCCCGCTTTGGACGAGATGGCTCGCGAGTTGGGCCTCGCTGTGGATCCCCGATAGGTCCTAATGGACCGGTCTGGCTTCGTACCACTCCAAGAAACGGCGCACCCCCTCGGCCAGCTTCACTGTCGGCGCATAGCCCAGGTCGGCTGCCGCACGGCCGATGTCGGCGTAGGTCAGCGGTACGTCGCCTGGTTGTTCGGGCAGCCGCTCGATGATGGCCTTGCGGCCCATGGCCTCCTCGATCGCGGTGATCAGCTCGGCGAGCGGAACCGTGGCCGAGTTGCCCAAGTTGTAGATCGCGTACGTGCCGCCTTTCGTGCGGTGGATCGCTCCGATGATGCCCTGCACGATGTCCTCGACGAACGTGTAATCGCGGCGGGTGCCGCCATCGCCGTACATCTGCACGGACCGGCCCTCGTCGATGGCCTTCACGAACTTGTGTATGGCAAGGTCGGGACGCTGGCGCGGACCATAGGCGGTGAAGAAGCGCAGTACGGTGACCCGCCCGGCACCGGAGGCAGCATGCTCTTGTGCAAGGGCCTCGGCCTGGAGCTTGGAACTGGCATAGGGACTGATGGGTGTCAACGGCCACTCGTCCTCCCTGAAGGGCACGTTGGTGCACTCACCGTACACGCTGCTGCTGCTGGCCAGTACGAAGTGTGGTACGCCCAGGCGTGCGGCCAGTGCGAGCATGTTCGCGGTGCCGTCCACGTTGGTCCGGCGGTAGCCCTCCGGATCGAGCAGGCTCGGGCGTACCCCCGCGCGGGCGGCCAGGTGCACGATCACGTCGAACGGTCGGTCGGTGCCAGCCAGCTCGTCGGCGAGCGTGGTGTCCAAGATGTCGCGCTCCAGGAAACGGAAACCGGAGGTACCGAGGTGAGCGGCAATGTTGGCCTCCTTGATGGTGCGCGGGTAGAACGGGTCCATCGAGTCGACCCCTGTAACGGCCCAGCCGTCGCGGAGGAGACGGTCAACGAGGTGGCTGCCGATGAAGCCTGCCGCCCCGGTGACCAGTGCATGTCCGGCGAACGCCGATGCGGATGACGACCCTACCATGGTTGCCGGACCCGGAACGTGTTGCGCACCGGGGTCGCGAATGTACCAAGAGCATCGATCGCCGCACGATGGAGCCGTGGCCGCTCCGATGTCGGCGGTGCGTCTATACTTGTACCATGCCCATGGCGCCCCACTGCAGCGTTGAACGAGGCCCCTGCTTCCCATGATCGCGCCGGAGCGCCGATGGACCCTGTTCGTGACCGCCCTTGTCGGCAAGGTGCTGCTCACGCTCTTCCTGTTCCATCACCACGGTGGGTCCTGGGGCGGTCCCTGGTACCTGCTCGGTGGCGACTCGGCGAGCTACATCGACCCGGTGGAATCGTGGATCCGGGGCGAAGGCTACACGCCCGACTACCGGATGCCGGGCTTCGGCATCGTGCTGCTGTTGCTGCGCACCTTCCTTCCGCTCGAGGGGGCACTGAACGCACTGGTGGTGGTACAGCTGCTCGCCGACGCGTTCACCACCGTGCTGATCGCCGACATCGGCTGGCGTATCACCCGCAGCCGATGGGTGCACGCGCTCGTGTTCTGGACCACGCTGGCAAGCACGTATGTGACGTTCTACGACAGGTACATCCTCACCGAAACGCTGACCACTTTCGCGCTGATCGCTGGCCTCCACCAGCTCGTGGTCCATGCCTACGACAGCGCACCGCGCCACCTGCTCGTGGCCGGCGTGCTGCTGGCCTGGGGCGGTTTCATGCGCCCGGCCTACCTGCCCCTGGTGCCGATCGCCTGCCTCGTGCTCTTCGCGACCCCGGGCGCACGCCTGGGCGCTCGCCTGCGCAACGCCGTGCTGCTGGCCCTCCCGCTCGCCGTGGCCGACGGCCTGTGGATCGCACGCAACGTGGCCGAGCACGGCGAGTTCCGCGCCACCACGGGCACGCTGCTCTCGCCCGGCATGGCCCAAGGCATCAAGCTCCCCGTGATGCGCCTGATGCAGGCCTTCGGATGCGACTACGTGTGGTGGGACGGCGACGCGCCCATCCGCTGGTTCAACATCACCGATGGCCCGCCGCCCCCACCCGACGACCGCCCGCCCTCCATACCCGCACGCGTGTTCACCAAGGACTTCGACCTCGACAGCCTGCGGCTGATCCGCGACGACGTGGCCCGTTGGAACAATGCCACCGACAGCCTTGAGAAGGGCGTGCTGAAGGCGCGCGTGACCGAGCGCTGCGACCGTTACATCGCGAGCCTGGCGCACGAGAAGCCGTTCCAGTACCATGTAGTGGCACGGCTGGCGCTGTTGCGCACCTTCGTCATCGACAGCGGCACCGGGGCGTTGATGGCGCGCCCCATGTACCTTCTGACCTGGTGGGAGAAGGCCTTCAAGGTCCTCCAGTCGGTGCTTTACCTGGGCGTCATGCTCCTGGGCCTGGTCGGGGCTGTCGCCGCCTTGGCCGCACAACGCTTCGCCAACGCTCTCCGCATCGTTCCGATCGCTTTCCTTTACGGCGTGCTCGCCTTCCCGTTCCTGGCCAGGATGTGCGAGAACCGTTACCTCGTCGTGGTCCATCCGCTCGCGATCCTCTTCATGGTCAACCTGTTCCACCTCGCATCATCGCTCCGCTCGCAGCGTCGGGGCCACCAGCCGGCATGACATCCCAAGCCACACACGGTCCGTTGCACCCACACAGCACCGAACGATGGAGAAGCTCTCACTGATCGTACCGGTGTACAACGAGGCGCGCGGCCTCGGACTGCTGGTGGAACGGATCGAGGCCGCACTCGACGGCATGCCCCACGAGGTGGTCTTCGTCAACGACGGGTCGAAGGACGACTCCTTCGCGGTGCTGCAGGACCTGTGCGCCGACCGGCCGCACATGAAGGTGATCGACTTCCGCCGCAACTTCGGACAGACCGCGGCCATCAATGCGGGGATCCAGCACGCCACGGGCGACATCCTTGTGCTCATGGACAGTGACCTGGAGAACGACCCGGCCGACATACCCCGGCTCGTGGCCGAACTGAACAACGGCTACGATGTGGTGAGCGGCTGGCGCAAGGACCGCTGGCAGGGCCAGTTCCTCACACGCAAGCTGCCCTCGCTCATGGCCAACCGGTTGATCAGCTGGATCAGTGGTGTGCAGCTGCACGACTACGGCTGCACGCTGAAGGCCTACCGCCGCGATGTGATCAAGGACGTGGTGCTCTATGGCCAGATGCACCGCTTCATCCCGGTCTACTGTAGTTGGCAGGGTGGTCGCGTGGGGGAAATGCCGGTACGCTACGAGCCACGCCGGTTCGGCAAGAGCAACTACGGTCTCTTCCGCACCTACAAGGTGCTGCTCGACCTGCTCCTGATCAAGTTCCTGGACCGGTACATGACCAAGCCCATCCACTTCTTCGGCGGCGCCGGGTTCCTCAGCTTCTTCGTCTCCTTCCTGGCCGCCACCCTGGCCTTTTACTTCAAGGTGACCGGCCAGAAGGACCTGGTGGAAACGCCACTGCCGGTGATCACCGCCATGTTCTTCATCGTGGGCGTGCTGATGATCCTCCTGGGCGTGCTCGCCGAGATCCTGATGCGCGTGTACCACGAGAGCCAGGGCAAGGCACCGTACAGCATCCGGCGAACGATCAATCTTTAGGCATGCGCAAACTGAACCTGGGAAGCGGCGAGTTCCTGAAGCCGGGCTTCGTGAACGTGGACCTGTACTCGGTGACACGTCCCGATGTGGTGCACGACCTCAGCAGCTTCCCCTACCCCTTCGCCGACAACGAGTTCGACCACGTGGAGAGCGACCACTGCCTGGAGCATCTGCCCAACCCCTTCGGCGTGATGCGCGAGATCCACCGCATCGCCAAGCCCGGGGCCACCGTGATCATCCGCGTTCCGCACTTCAGCAGGGGCTTCACCCATGCCGAGCACAAGGCGGGCTTCGACGTCACCTTCCCCTATTACTTCCGCAAGGACTTCAAGGGCGGCTACCAAGGCGTGGAGTTCGACACCGATGCCGTGCGTCTCACTTGGTTCGCACAGCCCTATCTGAAACGCACCGTGCTCTCCCCGATCACGTTCTCGGTCGCACGCATCATGGGCGCTGTGTTCTCCTTCATGGCCAACCTCTCGCCCTTCTTCTGCTCGCGGCTCTGGTGCTTCTGGGTGGGCGGGTTCGAAGAGGTGGAATTCCGTCTGCGCGTACGCAAGTAACGATGAGCCCTGCCGCCATGGAACAGCTGGCCGCACACACCGAATTCGATGCCGACCGGTTCCTGGCCGCCTATCCGCCGGGCATCGAGCACTCGTACTGGCACGTGGCCCGCAACCGCATCATCCACCGCACCATGGCGCGGCACCTGCCCCGCGATGCACGGGTACTCGAGGTGGGCTGCGGCACCGGAGTGGTGACCCGCCACCTGCGTGCCCGAGGCTGGGATTGCACGGGCGTGGACCTCGGCGTGCCCGCAGACCACGGTGCCGGCGAGCCCTATCTGCACTTGGGCGCCGACGCACTGACACTGCCCGACGATCTGCGCAACTCCATCACCGCGTTGGTCCTCTTCGATGTGATCGAGCACGTGCCCGATGCGCCCGGCTTCCTGCAAAGTCTCCTCGGTGCCTACCCCAACGTGCGCCACGTGGTGATCACGGTGCCTGCGGGCATGCGCCTGTGGTCCGATTTCGACGACCACTACGGCCACTACCGCCGCTACGATCGGCGCATGATCACGGACGAACTCGCGCGCAGCGGGATCGCACCGCTGCAGCACAGGTACTTCTTCCACGCGCTGGCCCTGGCGATCCGGGTGAACAACATGCTCTTCGCACGCAAGCGCCAACTCGAGTTCAAGGCACCACGACCTGGAGCATCACGGCTGCTGAACCGCCTGCTGGGCGGGCTGTTCAGCTTGGAGGAGCAGCTGCTCCCTGGCGCGATGCCGGGCAGCTCGATCATCGCCGTGGGGAAAAGGCAATGAGCACATGTGCGGCATAGCCGGTTTCCAAGGCACGGGCACCCTGGCCGACGCGGAGCGGATGATCGCCCGCATCGCCTATCGCGGGCCTGACAGGCAGCTCGCCACCATGATCGGTGCCACGGGCCTGGCACACGCCCGCCTCAGCATCATCGATCTGAGCCGTGAGGCCGACCAGCCCATGCGCGATGCCACCGGTCGCTACACGATCGTGTTCAACGGCGAGATATACAACCACGCCACCCTGCGCAGGGCGCTCGAGCGGGAGGGCGCGTACACGTTCCGCACGAACTCCGATACCGAGGTGCTGCTCGCGCTGTACGCACGGCACGGAGCCGACATGCTGCCCATGCTCAACGGCATGTTCGCCTTCGCCATGCACGACGCGCACGACGGCTCGCTGTTCCTTGCCCGCGACCGCATGGGCAAGAAGCCCCTGCATTACGCCGAGGCCGGCGGCACCTTCGTGTTCGGCTCGGAACTGAAGGCCGTGACCGCCCATCCGGCAGTGGGCACCAGACTCGACCTGCACGGGCTGCACCAGTACCTGACCTTCGAGTACGTGCCCGGGCCACGCAGCATCATCGAGGGCGTGCGCAAGCTGCCGCCCGGCCAGTGGATCAAGGTGCGCAAGGGCCGCGTATGTGCCAGCGGATGCTACTGGCGGGTGACCAACGCACGCATCGCGCCCACCCCGGTAGAGGCCATGGAAGGTCTTGACAGGCGCCTGCGCGACGCCACCGAACGCCGCCTGATGAGCGATGTGCCGCTGGGCGTTTTCCTGAGCGGCGGGCTCGACAGCAGTGCCGTGGCCTACTACGCACGGAGCGCCTCGTCAACGCGCATCAGCACGTTCTCCATCGCGTTCGATGATCCCAGCTACGACGAAAGCGGATACGCCACGCTGGTGGCCGACCACCTGGGGACCGACCACCACGTGCACACGCTCACGCCCCAGGATTCGCTGGACCTGCTCCCCCCCCTCTACTCCCGCCTCGACGAGCCTTTCGCCGATGCTTCCCTGATCCCCACGCACCTGCTCAGTCGCTTCGCGCGGGGATCCGTCACCGTGGCCCTGGGTGGCGATGGCAGCGATGAGCTTTTCGCAGGCTACCCCACCTTCATCGCCGATCGGTTCCGGACCCCGTTCCACCTTCTGCCCAAGAGCCTCATCCGCGGTCTGCAGGCCCTCGTATCATTGCTGCCGCGCAGCGACCGGAACATCAGCCTCGACCTCAAGGTGAAGCAATTCCTGCGTGGCTTCGAGGAACGCCGACGCGATGTGCACACATTGTGGCTGGGCAGCTTCACGCCGCGCGAGAAACAACAGCTGCTCACCCCGGCCGTGCACGAAGCCTTGCGCGGCGGCACCGGCCTGGAGCCACTGGACGACGTGCGCAGCGCATCGCCCTGGCCCGAAGGCAGCCTGGACGACACCATCTTCGCCTATCTCCGCACCTACCTGCTCGACGACATCCTGTTCAAGGTGGACCGGGCCAGCATGTACACCTCGCTGGAAGTACGCGCGCCCTTCATGGACGTGGAGGTGGTGGAATATGTGAACAGCCTTCCCGGCAAGTACAAGCGCCGGGGCATGACCGGGAAATGGCTGCTGAAGCAGGTGATGCGGGACAAGCTGCCCGATGCGGTGATCGACCGCCCGAAGAAAGGCTTCGGGATCCCACTGAGCGAATGGCTGCGCGGCCCCCTGCGCCCGGTGTGCGAGGAACTGCTCTCGCCGGACGCGCTTCGGCAGGAAGGGCTCTTCGACCCGGCCTTCGTGGAACGCCTGAAGCAGGAGCACTTCGAACGCCGCGCCAACCATCGGAAGGTGCTGTGGACGCTGATGGTGTTCCGGGCCTGGGCCACGGGTCGCCCGGGCTGACGGTCTCAGGATGTGCGACGGCGGAAGGCGCGGTGCAGCAACGCATGGATGGACGGACCGGTGATCAGCCGCAGGAACGCGTGCTTCCGCTCGTACGGCGTGAGCTGTGCGCGATGCTTCCAAAGCCCGCGACCGATGCGCCATCGCTCGCCGATCGATCGGGCCTTCGCTGAGCGGGCCAGGAGCAATTTGGCCCTGAACATCGCCTTCACATCCTCGGCAACTCCTTCGACCGCATCGGCCCAACGGCAAAGTCCGTCATAGAGGACCATGTTGGTACCGGCCGGATCGCTGTTGGTCGTGATCCTGTTGTCGTCATGAACACCGCGCAGGGCCACCGGCGCTTCGATGGAACCGGGGTAGAGCCGCGCATGATGCGCCAGGCGGTAGATGAGGTCCGTATCCTCATGGAAGATCTCCCTGAACGGGCCATTCAAACGGTCCAACGCGGTCCGTTTCACCGTCAATGCGTTCAAGTGGAAGTGGCCGAACCCTTTCCGGAGCACGAGGCTCCGCAACAGCTCCTCCGGCGGCACCCGTGCAACTACCGTGGTGAGCGTGGCCCCCCCGTACTGCGTCTCGAAGCGCTGCCTGCCCAGCGCGGAGTGGTATTGGATGCCCAGGGCCCCGTACACGCCGTCCGCATCGGGCACCTCCACGAAGATCCTGCGCTCGGCATCGAAACGGCCGGGCAGATAACTGTCGTCGGCATCGAGGAAGGCGACGAAGGGGCTTGTGGCATGCTCGATGCCCAGGTTGCGTGAGGACGAGGCGCCGCGGTTCACTCCGCCGGGATGGCGCAGCAACACGATGCGCGGATCGGAAGCGGCCAGACGCCTGCACACGGCGAGGCTGTCGTCCTTGGAGCCGTCCTCGACCAGCAGCACTTGGCGCACCTCGGAGCACCGTAGCGCAGAGGCCACCGCATCGGCCACGAATGGAGCGGCGTTGTACACGGGGATCACCACCGAGACCTCGAGCGCTGCCGTACGCGCGTCACCCATGGGAAGCGGAAGTGCTCGTATTGACGGGCGTGTGCCCGAGCAGTTGCTGCGCGATGCCGACCAGCCTGCTCATGTTGGCGGTGGCCGAAAGTTCGTGCGCCTTTTCGTGCGCCCGTTGTTTGAAGCGCAGGATCTCCTCGCGCGACAGCGGGCGCATGACGTCGGCCAGCGAGGCCACATCATGGGAAGCCGCCACCACACCCAGGCCATGCTCGCGCACGAGCGTGGCCATGGCCCTGTTGGGCGACACTGCGATGGCAAGGCGGGCCTGCACGAAATCGAAGAGCTTGTTGGGCAGCGCGAACTCGTGGTTGGGCGGCCCGGGCGGCAGGCGATGCACTCCGATATCGTACCCATTGATGATGGCAGGTACGTCGGTCGGCGGCACGGGATCGTGCATGAACACGTTGGTGCGTGCGGCCGCCATGTGCCGCAGGCGATCGAGCACGGCGCTGTCGCCCACCATGTAAAGGTGCAGTTCGAAGCCCGGTCCCAGCAGGTCCATCAGCGTCATGAGCGCCGCACTGTCGCGCTGGGGGAAGGCGCCACCATGATGCACCAGTCGGATCGGCCCCTCGCTGGCGTGCACGGGCCGCAGTTCCCTGTAGGCGGGTGCATTGGTGATGACGGTCGGGTGCACGCCCGTGAGATCGTGGTAGGCCTCGGCCACGGCATCGCTCACGGTGATGAAGTGGTGGACCTTGGGCACGAAGCGGCGACAGAGATGGGTCACCGCACGTCGTGCACGGACCGTGCGCGCATCATCACCGGCATGCTGGCCCGGATGGAACTCGTGGGCATCGAAGAGCACGCGCGTGGTCGGCCCGGCGATCGCGAAGGCCAGCGGCAGGGTGTCCACGTCGTTCGCCACGATCAGATCGGCCTTCACGCGACGCAGCATGCGGCGTGCATGGCGCTGCACGGGGCCCCAGTAGGCCGCCTCATGCGCACCGGCAATGCGCTGCAGGCGCAGCATGGCGCCATGGGTCAGCGTGAGGGCCTTGCGCGCGAGGGGCGGCCAGCCGAGCACGGTATTGTCCTCTCCCAGCCGGTGGAATGAACCTGTCTCCAGACCCGAGGGCGAGAAGGCCGCGCACGACACGGTTCCCACCTCGCGCAATGCTTCCACCTGGCGCAACACACGTGCATCGCGCGACAGGTGCGAGCGGCAGAGCACCAGGATGTGCGGAGGGACGCTCCCATCGCCCATCACTCAACCGGTTGATCGTTGACCTCCCACCGGAGGTTGGGCCGGATGATGCCGTCCAGGCGCTGATTGGCCAGGGGGAAGGTGGGCGAGCCCGTATCGTCCAGCACCTCGATGGACATGATGTTCTCCAGCGACTGGTGCGGTTGGTGCGGCAGCCACGTGACCAAGCCCACGGTGGCGTAGATCGTGCCCACGTTGAGCAGGTCGGGCGGGAACCACACGGTGGTGGTGTGCGTGCCCGGTGCGTAGTTCAAGGCGCTGTCGAGCCCGGGAGTGGTGGTGAAGATCTGGTCGCCGTTGGCGTTGCAGATGAGCACCACGGGATGTGGCCTCACATCGCTCGTGCGCACCTCGTGCACGATCTCCAAGCCGAACCGTTGGGTGACACGTGCCTCGTCGATGGTGTTGCGGTCGGCATCGACCCAGCGCAGGTAGAGCAGCCGCGCCTGATCGTCGCGCTGATGCGGGTGCTGGGAGACGTCCTTGCGGCTCGATCCCGCTGCGGCGCTCCGTTCCAGATATCGGCGGGTGACATCGGATGTGTGGCCGATCATCTCCACGCCTCCCTGGTCCAGCAACAGGCAGCGGTGGCAGAGGCCGTTCACCGCACCCATGTTATGGCTCACGAAGATGACGGTGCGGCCGCTCAGGGCCACATCCTTCATCTTGCTCATGCTCTTGCGCTGGAACTCCATGTCGCCCACGGCCAGCACCTCGTCGATGATGAGCACCTCGGGCTCCAGGTGCGCGGCCACGGCGAAGGCCAGGCGGACCTTCTGCCCGCTGCTGTAGCGCTTCACGGGCGTGTCGATGAAACGTGCCACACCGCTGAACTCCACGATCTCGTCGAACTTGGCCTTCACCTCGGCGCGCCGCATCCCGAGAATGGTACCGTTGAGGTACACGTTGTCGCGCCCGCTGAGGTCGGGGTGGAAGCCGGTTCCCACTTCGAGCAGTGAGCTGAGCCTTCCTTCGATCACGAAGCGGCCTTCGGTGGGCACGGTGATGCGCGAGAGCACTTTCAGGAGCGTGCTCTTGCCGGCGCCGTTGCGGCCGATCACGCCGAACACCTCGCCCTCGTTCACCGTGAAGTCGATGTTGCGGATCGCCCAGAACGGCTTGCCGCGCCCCCGCAGCACAGCGCGGATGTTGTTCATCAGGCTGTCGCGCGGATCGATGCCGGCCGCGCCGCCAAGCCGGTATTGCTTGCCGATCCCCTGCACCGTGATCATCCGTCGTGCCATGGTCTCAGAGAAGGTCCGCCACCACGCGTTCCATCTTGCGGAAATACACGAACGAGGAAAGGAGCAGGACGGCCGAGGATACGAAGGAGAGCCAGCACCAGCCGCCGGGATCACCCACGCCGAGCAGGCACCAGCGGTAGCCCTCGATCAGTCCGGCCATGGGATTGAGGAAGTAGACGGCCTGCATCCAACCCGGCAGGTTCCCGGTCACCGCACCGGCCGTGTAGGCCACGGGCGTGAGGAAAAGACCGAGCTGGATGGCGAAAGGCACCACATGCTGCAGATCGCGGTAGCGGATCGTCAGCGCGCTCACCCAGATGCCCACTCCCAAGGCCGAGATCATGATCCCGAACAGGTAGAACAGCGCCAATACGATGTGCGGTTCGGGGGCCATACCGTAATGGAAGAAGAGCACCACCATCACGGCCAGGGCCACCACCAGATCGGTGATGCCCACCGCCGACTTGCTCACCGGGACGAGCAGCCGGGGGAAGTAGACCTTGCGCACCATCTCCTGACTGGCGATGAGCGAGCCGCCCGACTCCTTCATCACGAAGGCGAAGTAGGTCCACGCCGATATGCCGGTGATGGCGAAGAGCGGGTATGGGATGCCGGAGGTGTCCACGCCCACGGCCCGGCCGAATACGAGGGTCATCACCACCAGGGTGGCGCAGGGCTGTACCACGGCCCATACGATGCCGAGCACGGTCTGGGCATAGCGCACCTGCAGGTCGCGGTAGGCCAGCACCAGGAAGAGGTCGCGATAGGCATAGAACTCGCGCAGGTCGGGCAACCAGCGCCAGCGTTTCGCATCCACTTCGATCCGCATCGTCGCTCTTCTACGCTCCCACTGGGAGCGGCGCGAAAATAGGCCACCCGGGGAACTACGGGGCGCCCAAGGCGGAAGGCCGGAAAAGCAGGTGGCTGAGGCCGAGCAGCACGTGCGCCTCGTGCCGCACCAGCGTACGGTCATCGTCGCGCTTCAACCGGAAACGCCCGCCGCCCATGTGGTATTGGCCGAGTTGCGGCCACAACGTGGAGCGCGCCTCCTCCAGCCGACCTTCGAGCGCCAGCGTGTACAGCGCCTGACCGAGCGACCAGGCGCGCGTGGCGTACGGATCGTCCCGCCATCCGGGAGAACTGTGTTCGTACCACCGCCCACGGCGAACGAAATCGTCGAAATGGGCCATCACGCGCCACAGGTCGATCGTACGGTCGCCGCCGTGGCGTTGGTATTCGCGGATCCCCTCGGCGATGTAGGAGGCATGCAACAGATCGTTCAACGCGCTGTTCGCCATGGTGCCATAGGGCCAGCAGATGCCGCCATGACCGGTGTCGCGCGACCAGGTGGCAAGGGTGGCCATGATGCGGGCCGCCTTGGCCTCCAGCCGTGTCTTCAACACCGTGTCGGTCACCCAAGTGGAGATGCGCTGCAGCTGGCCGGCGAAATACACGGATGAGTTGAACACATCATAGTGCGCATCGTTGGGATTGCGCGAATAGGCCAGCATGCCCCCTGGCGCATCGTACCTGTCGGAAAGGAAGGGCTCCACGCAGCCCACCACCAGTTGGCGCATCGCCTGCAGCCCGGTGGTATCGGGGGCCACCGCGTAGTGGTCCTGCAGCGCCTCGATGCACATGGCGGTGGTGATGATGTACTCCTGGAACGGCGGATTGATGGTGCCGTCGCCGAAGGCGTCCCATGGATCGGCCAGGCCGTATCCGGGCACTCCATCGCCGTTGAGGTCGTGGTTGTCCATGAGCCAGCGGGCGCAGGTGCGCATGCGAGCGAGCGCGTCGGCGGCGCGGGTGTGGGCGTAGCGGTTCGCCTCGGCGCGCAGGATCAGTGCGTAGGCCATGGCGCGGTCCTTCACCGTGTCGTTGAACACATCCCGCCCACGACCGGGCTGGTCCGGATCGAGGCTTTCCACCATGGCCATATAGGTCGCTGCGGGATCGAACTCCGGCTGGCCGGGGCCCGCGGGTCCACAGGCGATCAGCAATAGGAGCGCGAACGCGGATACCGTACAGCCCTTCATGCCTCGGCGGTCACGGGGAAGGGAGCATCCTCCTCCCTGGGTTGTTCCACGCGGAAGGGCAGGCGACCGAGGATCATGGGGAAGCGCAATCCCTCGGCATAGGCGCGCCTGCGCTCCACCACCGCGGCGGGCTCGCCCTCTCGCACCCACCGGGCGAACTGTTCGAGCGCCTCGTCGTGACCATCGCTCATGTACACCACATCACGATGGTCCTCGTACTCCGAAAGCCAGCTGCAGAAGAACGGCTTGCCCTGCGCCAGGAACTGCACCACCTTTTGGCTGGAGAAGCGGTTGGGCGGATGGTCGGGCCGCAGGTAGAGGAAGCCGAAGCCCGCGTGGCGCACCAGCGTGCCGAGCTTCTCATAGGGCATGGGGCCCAGATAGCGCACGTTGGGATGGCGGCCCCCCAACAGGTCCTTCGCGATGGGATCGGCGGTATCGGCGATGCCCACCACGACCCACTGCGTGTCGGGGTGGGCGGTCATGAGCTTGTGCCACAGCGCGAAGTCGTGGCGGTCGTTGATGTTGCCGATGTAGAGCCCGTATCCCGGGGGCGCAGGCAGCGGCGTGGCGGGATCGGGGAACGGGGCGATGTCCTGCTGGGCGATCCCGTGCGGCACATGGTGCACCGAGGGGTTGAGCGGGCGGAAGCGCTGCATGAGACCGCGGGCGATGCAGAACACATGGTCCACCTTCGGGGCTAGGCGCAGTTCTCCCGGGAAGCTCGGGCCGTGGTCGTCCACGCAATGGTAGATCGACAGGAAGGGTCGCAGCGGCCCGGGGTCGGTGAGGCGGTTGGGGTCGAACGACCAGAAGAGGGGCCGGTCCCAGCCGTTGCGGTCGAGGTAGCGGCGCAGGCGGCGTGCGATGATGTGGTCGTTCAGCGGCCCCAGACGCCCGTTGAACAGCGGCAGCACGTTGTCGTACGACAGGATGGTGATCCCCTCGGGAATGGTGCGCTGGCGCACCTTCCAGCGCAGCAGGTTGCGTGGCGACCAGGCCTTGGGCGGGTCCACGAAGAAGACCTTGCGGTACTTGCACAGCTCCAGCGCGTAGCGGTGCTTGCTGTAGCGGGGCCCGTCCCACCCCTCGTTGGAGACCACCATCACCGGGCAGTTCCAGGGCAGCCTGTCGGCGCCATCCTCGACCGGGGGCGGCTTCCGCGCTTCATCGAGAGCTTCGAGTATGCGCGTGGTAAGCCTGCCGTATTCCACACCGTCCAGGTAGTTCTCCACGGCATCGGCATCGTAGGACAGCCCGCCGTTCATGGCGGCGCCCACCAACTCCACGAAGTGCTCCTCGTCGGCGGCCTTGTGCACGGCCCTGCCGTCCAGTTCGGGTATGAAGCTGTTGATGGTGGTGATCACCGGGCAGCGCTGCGCCAGGTAGGTGATCACCTTCAGCGGGGTGCCGGTGCCGGTGGTGGGGCGGCTCAGGGCGGGGTGGAAGTCGTAGGTGACCAGCCCCGCGCAGGCACCGCCGATCACATGGCGCATGGCATCGGGTTTCAGCACGCCCAGATGGACCACGTTCGGCATGGCCAGCAGGCGCTGCCGCACGGCCTCCACCTCGGGCGGCACCGGGAACAGCTGCCCGATGAGGACCACGCGCAGGTCGGGGTAGCGCTCGGCCACCCGTTGCAGCACATCATGGTTGGTCCGGTGGTTCAGGCTGGCCGCCACCACCACGTAGCGTCCCCACCGTTCCTGGTTGCGCGCCACCTCGTCGGCGTTCGTATGGCGGTCGCTCTCGCGCACACCGTGCGGAACGAGGATGCAGTTCCGGTTGATGTTGCGGTAATACGCGAGGAACCAAGTGTTGATGGCCACCACCAGGTCGGCCTTGCGCGCGGTGGTGGTGTCGATCGGCAGCACCTGGAAGGGGTCCACCACGTGGTACACAAGCTGGTCCTTGCGCCTGCGCGACTTGCGCATGGCCAGCAGCCGCGCCGGGTAGAAGGTCCACAGGATCACCGGCTCCTTCGGATACAGGCGCTTGAGCTTGGTCGCATTGAGGCGGTCCACCAAGTTGGCCAGCCAGCCGGGGAGCACGCGCAGTGGAAGGTTGTTGCGGTACTCCACCACGTTCACGCCTTCCTTGGTGCGCGTCACCTTCACGCCGAAGGAAAAGAGGTCCTTCAGCCTCCAGCGGTCGGGCAGAGCCACGAAATAGACCGTATGGTGCCGGGCCAGGTGCGTGGCGTAGTGGTGCTTGGAGTACCACATGTCGCCCCACGGCTCCATGGAGAAGATGAAGATGGTACGTCCTTCGCCCTGCATGATCGGTACCTGGCGCGCTCCCCGAAGGTGGCAAAAGTATCCGCTCCTGCATGAGCGGGACGGAACGATACATTTGGCGGTCCCCGTGCGGAAGGGCCATCGATCATGGGCGTGAACAGACAAGCGTGCGAAGTATTGATCCATGCGCGCGAGCACCTCGGTGTGGACCTCTCCACCACCCTCACACTGGGGCGGCTCCAGATGTTCATGCGTCCTGCGCAGCTCGATGCGCTGGTGGCCCGTCTGCGGCCCGAATGGCGCGAGGCGTGGAAGAACGTGAGCGCGGACACCGGCTATGCCGAGCCCCTCTTCAATGCCTTGGGCGCACGAACCGTGGACAGCATGGACTACTCGGACTACGAGCAGGCCACGATCATCCACGACCTCAACATGCCCGTTCCCGAGACGCTGTACGCGCGTTTCACCTGTGTGGTGGATGGCGGCACCATCGAGCACGTGTTCAACTTCCCGAACGCCATCCAAAGCTGCATGCGGATGGTGGCACCCGGCGGGCACTACATCGGCATCACCCCGGCCAACAACCAGATGGGGCACGGCTTCTACCAGTTCAGCCCCGAGCTGTACTTCAGGCTGTTCGCGCCCGAGAACGGGTTCGAGGTGCGCAGCATGCTGCTGGGCGTGAACGACGCCTGGTTCGAGGTGAGCGACCCCAAGACCGTGCGCGAACGTGTGCAGCTGCTGAGCTCTGCGCCGCTCACCCTGGTGGTGATCGCGCGCCGCACCGGCGACGTGCCTGCGGTGCTCCAGGTGCAGCAGAGCGACTATGTGTCGGCCTGGAACAATGCCGAGGCCGAGCGCGAAGGCCGTCCGCGCGAGCACGAGCCCGCCTATCGTCGCTGGCTCAGGAAGCTTCTCCCCGTTCGCATGCGCACGTTCCTCCGCAACGTGGCCGCCCTCTTCAGGCCGCGCGAGGAGGCGAGCGGGATCATCGGCATGGTGGACGCCACCCATTTCAAGCGAGTGCAGCTGTGACCTGGCCGATGCGAACGGCATCCCCAGCCCCCGACGCCGACACGGCGGACCGCCCGATCCACGTGTTGCACACCTTCGCCAACAACACCGAGGTGCCCTACCTCTCGTGGTTCGCTCGCCGCGCCGCGCAGGAGGGCAACGTGCGCTACACCTTCCTGATCATGTACCCCGAGCGGCCGCGCATGACCGACGAGATGGAGGCGCTCGGCTTCAAGGTGGTGCACATCCCCTTCGACGAGCGGCACCGCTGGACCGGCATGCTGCGTGCGATCCCGCGCCTGTGGCGGCACATCCGCCACGAACGGCCCGACATCGTGCACTGCAACCTGTTCGACGACAGCGTGCCGGGGCTGATCGCCGCACGCCTCGCCGGTGTGAAGGCCCGCGTGCTCACCCGCCAGGACACCGGCTTCCACTGGATGCACGCCCGCCGCTGGGTGGCCGCCGACCGCTGGAACGACCGCCTCGCCACGCGCATCATCGCCATCTCGGGCGAGAACCGCCGCTTCATCATCGAACGCGAGGGCGCTCCGCCCCACAAGATCGACCTGGTGCACAACGGCATCCCGCCGGAGCTCTTCACCCGGCAGGACCCCGCCACCATGGCCATGCTGCGCCAACGCTTCGGCGTGGAGGAGCACCACCTCGTGCTCGGCACCGTGGCGCGCTTCATCCAGTGGAAGGGCCACCACCACATCGTGGGCGCCGCGCGGCGCATCGTGGACCACGTGCCCAACGCCCGCTTCCTGCTGTGCGGCAGGGGCCCGCAGGAACAGGAGATCCGCGCCATGGTGCGCGACCTCGGCCTGGAGGGGCATGTGGTGTTCACAGGCCGCATCGAACCACGCGACATGCCTTCGTTCTACGGCCTGCTCGACGCGTGCCTGCACGCCGCCGTGCTCGAACCCTTCGGACTGGTGTACGCCGAGGCCATGATGAACGGCGCGCCCGTAGTGAGCACGCCCACCGGCGCGGCCCTCGATGCGATCGAGGACGGCGTCAACGGCATCCTCGTTCCCGAGGCCAGCGCCGAGGCCATGGCCGAGGGCGTGATGCGCCTGCTCAACAGCGACCGCCGGGCCATCGGCGAGGCCGGCCGCACCACCGCCCTGCGCATGTACCCCTTCAGCGTGATGTGGAACGGCACCATGGCCGTCTACCGTAAAGCCCTTGGAATGCCATGAGCGAACTTCCCCTCGTATCCGTGGTCATCCCCGCCTACAACGCGGCGCGCTACCTCGAGGAGGCCGTGCGTTCCGTGCTGGAGCAGACCATCACCGATCTGGAGGTGATCGTGGTGAACGACGGTTCCACCGACGATACGAGCGCCGTGGCACGCCGCATCGCCGACCCGCGCGTGCGTGTGATCGACCGCCCCAACGGTGGCGTGAGCCGCGCCCGCAACTCCGGGATCGAGGCCGCACGCGGCACCTACATCGCCCTGCTCGACGCCGACGATACCATGCTGCCCGACAACCTCGAGGTCAAGATCACCGCGCTCGAGACCGCCGGGGCGGATTGGGTGTTCAGCGACATCTGGCGGTGCGATGCGGAGATGCAGCCCCTGGGCCCGCCCGAACAGGGTGCCGACGACGACGTGCTGCGACCGATCCTCACGGGTCGCGGCTCGCCCGTGCCCGGCATCAGCAGCAACCTGCTGGTGCACCGCCGCTGCTTCGATGGTGGCATCCGCTTCGACCCCGCACTGTCCAACGCCGCCGACCAGGACATGGTGCTCGCCCTCGGCCGCGCCCACTCCTGTAAGCGGGTGCCCCGCCCACTCGCCAAATACCGCACCCTGCCGGGAAGCATGAGCCGCAACGTGGCCTTGTTCCAGAAGGACCACCTGTACCTCTTCGCCAAGGCCCAGGCCACCGGCCTGTTGGACGACCCCGCCTTCCGCCGCCTGTGCATGGCCAATGCCTATTGGACCATCGGCGGCAGTTGGTGGAAGAACGCCCGTTCACCCTTCAAGGCCATCCCCTGGCTGCTGCGCGCCGTGATCAAGCGGCCTGTGTTGATGTTCCGCCCCATTCTCGGCAGGCCATGAACGCCACGGCAACGTCAGCACCGGAGCGGATCCTCTTCGTGAGCTACTGGACCGCAGGCGAGCCGCTCATCGCCAGCATGGTGCTCCCCTACCTGCGCCTGCTGGCGGCCCGTGCCGATGTGGCGCACATCACCCTGGTCACCCTGGCCTCCGACCCCAGACAGCCCAACGATGGGGTGCTCCCCCCCCTTCCCAAGGTGACGCACCGGCCCATCCCCGCACGCCGCGGCCTGCCCCACGTGCTCGCCAAGGCCGAACTCACCCTGCGCACGGCACGTACCCTGGCGCGGATCGCCCGCGATGAGGGCAGCGGCCTCATCATCGCCGCCTCCACCATGGCAGGGGCACCGGCCATGATGGCCGCACGCCGCGCCGACATACCCTTTGCCGTGTACTGCGTGGAACCCCATGCCGATTACATGGTCGAGTGCGGAGCATGGACACCGGGCGGATCGAAGCACCGTTTCGCCAAGTGGATGGAGCAACGGCAGCTGCGCGAGGCCTTCCGGGTGATGACCGTGACGGAGCTGTACCGCCAGGACCTGCTGCGCACGGGCCTCGACCCCGCACGTTCGCGCACCATGCCCTGCGTGATCGACACCGAAGCCTTCCGCTTTTCGCCCGAGGCCCGCGAGCATGTGCGTCGCGAACTGGGAGTGCCCCCGGATGCGCTGCTCGGTGTGTACGCAGGCAAGTTCGGTGGGCTTTACTACGACGAGGAGGCCTTCACCGTGTTCCGCGCCCTGCTCGACCGGAGGCCCGACGCGCAGGTGGTGGTGCTCACCACCATGGACAACGAGACCATCCGCGCCAAGGCCGGGGCCGCGGGCATCACACCGCAGCGGTTCCATGTGCGCGCGGTGCCCCATGCCCACATGCCGGCCCACCTCTCGGCGGCCGATCTCGCCTTCAGCACCATCCGCCCCGCACCGAGCAAACGCGCCCAATGCCCTGTGAAGAACGGCGAGTACTGGGCCGCCGGACTGCCCATCCTGATGAGCGATGGCGTCGGCGATGACCACCTGCTCATGCGCCAGGGCATCGGCGGTGCGGTGTTCAGCGCCGATCTGCACGACCTTGACCAGGCCCTGGACCGGGTACTGGCCATGGTGCTCAGGCCAGGCATCCGCGATGAACTGCATGAACTCGCCGTGCGCACCCGCTCGCTCTCCATTGCCGAACGGCTGCTGAACGAACTGCTCGACGACCTGGCCCGCGGGGGCCGTTGAACATCGTCTCAGGCCGACGCCGCCGCAGGGGCTGAGTCCCGCCGGTCCCGTGCCTGACCCACCGCGTCGACGATGTCCTTCACGTGGCCCGTGCCCATGCGGAACTCGCGCAGATCGAACCGCAGGTTGCGGCGTTTGAGCGCACGCTTGATGCGTGCCAGGTAAACGATGATGAACATGGTGCTGATGAAGAAGGGCACCATGGGGATCTTGAAACGCACCAAGGCCCCGAAGTTGGGCGTGCTGATCCCGCACACGAATGCGAACAGCAATGCGAACCCGGCGGCCATCAGCAGGATGGGCACCCCGCCGATGCAGCGCAGGAAGAAGCGCGGCCCCGCCCGCAGCAGTGCCAGCAGCGCCATGGCCAGCACCCAGGTGTTCTCCAACCCGCTCAGGTACATGGCGAAGTTGTTGCACTCCCAGATGTAGGGGCGGAACAGCGTGGCGTTGACCGCCACGTGGAACTTGGAGACCACGCTCAACCAGGTGCCGTCAAGCTCGCCCACGTCGAAGCTGTTCTCGCTGTAGGCTTCCTTGTTCGACAGGTCCTTCTGTGTCACCGTGAGCGACTCCAGCGCACCATCGAGCGCGAACTTGCCCAGTGAGTCGCCCATCCGGTCCAGGATGAACAGGCTGCCACCCACCACCGTGACCAGCGACACGGGCAGCACCACGAACTTGATCAGCGAGCTGCGTATGGCCGACACCCGGAAGAACATGACCCAGGCCAGTGTGGCGGGCAGCAGCACCATGAAGATGTAGGGCTTGATCGCGATCATGAAGATGCCGCTGAGGGCCATCACGATCAACTTGGCCACCACACGACGGCGTTTGAAGAAGACCTCGTCAACGGCATGCACCCACCAGCACACGGCGCTGAAGGTGATGGTATCCTTCAGGATGGCCGAGCCCCAGAACACGGACGAGGGCATGAACAGGAACCCCGTGGCCAGGGGGCCGGCCAGTTGGGGGAAGTAGCTCACGAACGTGCGGTAACAGGCCCACACGCCGAAGAACGACAGGCTGGCCATGAGCAGCGTACTGATCAGGTAGCTGTTGAACGTGACCATGGCGAGCAGGCTCGTGATCCGCAACACGGTGAATGTGCGGTCGTCGAGGAACATGTACTGGAAGGGCTTGCCGGTGCGCATGGTGTACACCGAGTGCGCCTGCAGCGAATTGTCGCCGAACATCTGGGAGAGGTACTCCAGGGGGTCCTGCAACGCCAGATTGCGCATGGCCACCCCCGAGTAGAAGTACATGGTCGTGTCGCCGCCCCTGTAGTAGTAGAAGTAGATGAGGCAGAAGGCCACGCCCCCGACCAGCTTGGCGAAGAGCCCCCAGATGTAGAAGCGGTACTCCGGGGCCTGTTTGATCATCGATCGCTTCCTGCGGGCGAACCACACATAGATGAGGCACACGTAGAGCACCCCCAGGATCCACTCCCAGTACATGATGTCCACTTCGCCGTGGTACATCACCCAAACCAGTGGTCTCAAACCGAGCATCGGGGTATGCGGGTGCGCCGTCACGGTCGGCCCAGGCACCGACCGGCCGTGAAGGGCCCCAAGTTAGCCGTCAGCCCCGTGATCAATGATGATAGGGGGTTCCGCGCAGGATGCTGAAGGCCCGGTACAACTGCTCGGCGAACAGCACGCGCACCAGCTGGTGGGGGAAGGTCATGGCCGAGAGCGACAGCACCAGATCAGCGCGCTGGCGCACGGCATCGGTGAGACCATATGCCCCGCCGACCACGAAAGCCACCTGGCGGACACCTTGATCGCGCCATTTGCCCAGGCGCTCGGCAAGGCCTGTACTGGTCAACGTGGTTCCCCGCTCGTCGAGCACCACCACCTGCTCGCCGGGTCGCAGGACCTCCAGGATCCGGGCGCCCTCCACTTGTCGCTGATGCGCCGGATCACCGCGGCCGGCCTCGGGAAGCACCACCGTTCCCACCGGGCACACCCGCTCCAAACGGCCCAGGTAATGCGCCAGGCCATCGGCCACGAAGCCTCGTTCGGTCCGTCCCACCACTACCAGCCTCGCCTTCATGCCGTTCCGATCGTTGACAAGTATGCGCTGTTCCCATGGCCAACGTGGCCCGGTATTTGCCAAATTTCGGCACATAATGGACCACGTGATGACCCGGATCGCCCTTTTGTTCGCGTTCCTGTTCCCGTTCATGGGCGTTCAAGCCCAGGACGAAGTGAAGGACAAGGTGGTGACGGCCCTGAAGTCGGGCAACTCCAAAGAGCTGGCCGAGCACTTCATCGCCAACATCGACCTCACCGTGAAGGACGCGAGCGAGGTGTACAGCAAGGCTCAGGCCGAACAGATCCTGCGCAGGTTCTTCAACGACCACCCGCCGGTGGACCTGGTGATCGAGCACAGCGGGGTGAGCAAGTTCGGCGACAAGTACTTCATCGGGATCCTGCGCACCCGCACCGGTTATTTCCGCGTCACCTTCTTCCTGAAGAAGAACAGTGATGAGGTGTTCCAGGTGAAGCAATTGCGGATCGAACAAGCGCGCAACAGCCAGTAACGCCCGGACCGCGCCTCCGCCATGCCCCTGAGCACCGACCGCGCCTGCCCGCTCTGCGGCCATCATGGCCACTCCCCTCTTCCCGCCTTCGACACTCACCACCTGGTGCGGTGCAAGGCCTGCGGCGGCGTGCACACCTCCTGGCTGCCCAGTCATGAGGAGCTCACGGATTTCTATGCGGCCTATCCGGCGATCACGTCGGTATCGCCCATCACCATCACCCGCTACCACGAACTTCTGGACGCGTTCGAGCCGTTCCGCACCAACGGCCGGTTGATCGATGTAGGATGCGGCGGTGGGCTGTTCCTGGAACAGGCGGCCAAGCGCGGGTGGGAGGTCCACGGCACCGAGTTCGGCCAGCTGGCGGTGGAAACCTGCCGCTCACGGGGGATCGACATCATCGAAGGCCCGTTGGACCCGGCCAACTACGATCCCGGCTCCTTCGATGTGGTGTGCTCCTTCGAGGTGATCGAGCATGTGACCGACCCGCGTACCGAACTGCGCAACCTCGCCACCCTTCTTCGGCCCGGCGGGGTGTTGTACATGACCACGCCCAACTTCAACTGCCTGGCCCGCCGCTTGGGGCCCTCGTCGTGGAACGTGGCATGCTACCCGGAACACCTCACCTATTTCACCCCGGCCAGCCTGCACCGCATGATGGTGGGCGAAGGGCTTCGGAAAAAGCGCTTGGTCACCACCGGCTTCAGCCTCGCGCGCTGGCTCGCCGGCCGTCAGCAGGACCCCGGTAAAAAGGCCGCCGCCAAACAGTCGCAGGAGGAGCTGCGCACCGCCTTGGAGACGCGACCGCTGCTGCGCGTGGCGAAACGCGTGGCCAACGGCTTTTTGAACACCAGCCGCCTCGGCGACAGCCTGAAGGCCACGTATGTGAAGTCGGCGTCCTAGGCCCCCGATCCCTGAGCGAACAGTGAACAGAACAGACCTCCAGGAACTGATCGACCTCGCCTTCCGAGAGGATGTGGGCGATGGCGACCATACCACATTGAGCACGATCCCTGCCGATGCCCATGGCGGCGCCCGATTACTGGTGAAGGAGGCCGGTGTGCTGGCCGGCGTGGAATTGGCCCGGTATATCATCGAGCGCTACGACCCTGCCCTGCGGATGCAGCGGTTCCTGGAGGACGGGGCGCGCGTGCTGCCGGGCGATGTGGCCTTCACGCTCATGGGCCCCGCACGCAGCATCCTCATCGTGGAACGCACGCTGCTGAACTTCATGCAACGCATGAGCGGGATCGCCACAATGACCAACCGCTTCGTGGAGGCGATCGCCGGTACCGGCTGCCGCGTGTTGGACACCCGCAAGACCACGCCCGGCCTGCGCAGCGTGGAGAAGTGGGCCGTGCGTATCGGGGGGGGCACCAACCACCGTCAGGGGCTGTTCGACATGATCATGATCAAGGACAACCACCACGACATGGCCGGTGGCATCCCCAAGGCCATCGAGGCCGCGCGGGCGTACCAGAGGGAGCGCGGGATGGACCTGCCGATCGAGGTGGAGACCCGCAACCTGAACGAGGTGAGGCAGGTACTGAACACCGGCGGCGTACAGCGGATCATGCTGGACAACTTCACGCCGGAGCTGCTGCGCGAGGCCGTGGCCCTGATCGGCAGGCGGTACGAGACCGAGGCCTCCGGCGGGATCAAATTGGAGAACGCCCGGGTGTATGCCGAAACGGGCGTCGATTTCATCTCGGTGGGTGCGCTCACCCATAGCGTACCCGGGCTGGACCTCAGCCTGAAAGCCCTCTAACCCATGCTGGCCCGTCTGAAACGCAAGGTGCTATACTCCCGTGCGGTCAGGCGGTCCATCGGTTGGGCGTCGCAGGTGGTGCTGCCCGGCTTCGAGGGCTTCAGCCTCTACCGGGTGGGCCGCTTCTTCTTCCAGGCCTTGGCCGAGGGCGACCTGGTGACCCGTGCCTCGGCCATCTCCTTCAAGGTGTTCATCGCCTTCTTCCCGGCGGTGTTGGTGCTGCTCACCCTGATCCCCTACCTGCCCATACCCGACCTGCAGTTGAAGCTGCTGGGCATGTTCCAAGACCTGCTTCCGTTGGAGGTCTACCGGTTCATCGAGCACATGCTCACCGACCTGCTGGTGAAGAAGCACGGCACCCTGCTCTCGGTGAGTTTCGTGGTTGGCGTGTACCTGGCGAGCAACAGCATCGACGCCATCCTGCGGGGCTTCAGCCGGAGCACCAACCTGCACCGCTGGCATAGTCCCGTGAAACAGCGCCTGCTGAGCATGGGCCTGCTCCTGGCCGTGCCGCTGCTGGCCACCGTGGCCATCCCCATCCTCACCCTGAGCGGCATCGTGATCCACAAGCTCGACCGCCTGGGCTTCTTCAACAGCGACCTGCAGAAGATGGCGCTGTTCGGCGCGAAATGGCTGGTATCGATCCTGCTCGTGCTCGGCTTCGTGTCGCTCCTCTATGCGGCGGGCGATCCCACGAGCCGTCGGTTCAAGTTCTTCACACCCGGTGCCCTGCTGGCGGTGGTGTTGATCCTGCTGGTGTCCCAGGCGTTGGCGTTCGTGTTCACCAACATCACGAACTACAACGCCCTGTACGGTTCGATCGGCGCCATATTGGCGGTGCAGCTGTGGATCTATCTGAACATGATCGTGCTGTTGGTGGGCTACGAGCTGAACGTGGCGATCGGCCGTGCGCGTCGGTCGCACAGCGAAAAACTGAGCGTAGGTCCGCAGCGTCGCAGGCGTTGAGAACGCAATACCTTGGGCGCTGTCATGCGCATCATCGCCTGCCTGCCCCTTCTGCTCGGCCTGGTGGCCGCCCACGCGCTTCCCGTCGGCCACAACGATCCACCCAACACCTACCGCAGCCCCTCCAACCCGCACTATTGGCGCAACAAACCGCCTTATCCGGGCTATTGGCAGCAGGATGTGCACTACGTCATGGACGTGCGGCTGGACGAGGAGCGCCACGCGGCCGACGGCACCGTGCGCCTGACCTATTGGAACAACTCGCCCGACACCCTGCACGAGGTCTTCTTCCACCTGTACCAGGAGGCCTTCAACGCCGACAGCTATTACGACAAGCTCCTACGCGGTCGCGGTGAGCGCGGCTTCGAGGCGGGGGTGAAGCGCGGCACCGAACTACACACCATGCAGGTGCAGGGACAAGAGCTCCAGCGCGAGCAGGACAACACGATCGTGCGTGTGCGACTGAACGAACCGCTGCTACCGGGAGGGGAGGTGACCTTCCACTACACCTTCACCACCTACTGGAACGGCTGGCGCAGGATGAAGCTGGCCACCATGTGGGGCTTCAAGCACTTCGACGGGTGCCACTGGTACCCGCGCATCAGCGTGTACGACCGCAAGTTCGGCTGGGACACGCAACAGCACCTGTACCACGAGCTCTACGGCGATTTCGGCACCTTCGACGTGTCGTTGGACATGCCCAACGACATGGTGGTGGAGGCCACCGGCGTGCTGCAGAACCCCGACGAGGTGCTGCCTCCCGACCTGCGCCGACGCCTCGACATCGCCAATTTCAAGGACAAGCCATGGGGCGAGCAGCCGAGCGTGATCACGCCGTACGAGCCCGGTGTGCGCAAGGTGTGGCGCTACCACGCGGAGAACGTGCACGACTTCGCCTTCACCGCCGACCCCACGTACCGGATCGGCGAAACGGAATGGAACGGCATCCGCTGCATCGCCGTGGCGCAGGAGCCGCACGCCTCCAAATGGCAGAACGCCGCCGAGTACTGCATGCGGTCGGTGAAGGCGCTGAGCGAACTGGTCGGGCCCTACGCGTACCCCAAGATGGTTGTGGCCGACGCCTACGACGGCATGGAATACCCCATGCTCACCCTGGACGGTGGCCGCGACCCCGGATACCGCGGCCTCTTCGTGCACGAGATCGCACACAACTGGTTCTACGGCATGGTGGGCAACAACGAGACCTACCGCGCGATGCTCGACGAGGGGTTCACCCAGTTCTACACCGCGAAGGGCCTGATCCGGATCGACGGCGACACCCTGGTGACCGACACCCCGCGAACGGCCTACGAGCGCAACTACCGTCGCCACGAACTGGCCATGGAGAACGCGGTCTACTATGGCTACATGCGGGACGCGATCAGGGACAACGTACCGCAGATCAACGTGCACAGCGACGAGTTCGCCTACTTCAACGATGGCTACCGCCATGTGTACTACAAGACGGCGGCGATGCTCTACAACTTGGAATACGTGCTGGGCGAGGAGCTCTTCAACACCGCCATGCGGGGCTACTTCGAACGCTGGCGCATGGCGCACCCCTACGTGGAGGATTTCCGACAGACGGTGATCGACATCACCAAGGTGGACCTGAACTGGTTCTTCGACCAATGGATCGAGACGGACAAGCGTGTGGACTATGCGGTTCGCGGCGTGAAACACCGCCACCGTGACGGCGGGCAGGAGATCCGCTTCCGGCGGAAAGGCAGCATGCAGATGCCGCTGGACTTCACCGTGATCGCCCGCGACGGCTCGCGGCACGACTTCCACATCCCCAACACCTGGTTCGTGAAGGACACGCGCGCCACGGTGCTGCCCTGCTGGATCGGCTTCGACGAATTGCAACGCGACTACGCGGCCAAGGTGAACATCCCCACCGGGATCGCCGATGTGATCATCGACACCACCTACCGGCTGGCCGATGCCTATCAGCTGGACAACAGCATGAGGCGGCGCACCTCCTTCACCTTCGACCACCATCTCGATGTGCGCCCCGACCGTCGCGTGTACGAGGGCTTCGCGCGCCCCGACCTGTGGTGGAACGGCTACGACGGGGTGAAGGTGGGGGTGCACTTCAACAGCGGCTGGATGCGCTACAAGCACCGGCTGCACGCCACGGCCTGGTTGAACACCGGCATGGGTCAACACCTGCCGCCCGACAACCGCGCGGTGATGGACACGGTGCCGGGCAACAAGGACACGGGCTTCAGCCCTTTCTCCTTCAACCTGCGCTACGAGAACGGCACCGAGCGCCTGCTGAAAGGCTCGTCGGTGTACCTGCTGGCACGTTCGCTCGATGGCCTGCAGCGCTACGGCGCGGGCTGGCGTTGGGACATGCCCGACCGGCGCACATCGGCCGATGTCCGCATGCTCTACTTCATCCGCAAGGACAGCACGGACCTCACCTACCTGCTCTACCCTGAGGCCTGGGACCTGGACCGGCTCAACGGCGTGATGGACGTGACCCTGACCCGTCGCTATGAGCGCCGCGGCACACAGGGCCGCGTGGACCTGGACCTGCGCAGCAGTGCGGTGGGCTCCGACGCGCACTACGCACAGGCCCGCCTGACCGCAGTGAACAACACCCGCATCGGCAAGTTGGAACTGCGCACCCGCGTGGTGGGGCAGTACGGCACGGGCGACACCCCGCGCGAGAGCGCGCTCTATCTCGCGGGCGCCTCGCCTGAGGAGATGATGGAGAACAAGTACGTGCGTAGCGTGGGCTTCGTGCCGTACGAGGAACTGGGCCACGGCGCGGACATCCATCGCTTCCAGCACGGCGGCGGCCTCGGTCTGCGGGGTTACGCGGGCTATCTGGCACCGGAGCTCGCTTCCGACGGCAGCACCGTGCTCACTTATCGCGGCAACACAGGGGCCGGCGCCAGTGCCGAACTGGACCTCGACGGCCTGGTGCGCTTCCGCCCCGGGAAACTGGCGCAGGTGCTGCACCTCGACCTCTACCTGTTCGGCGATGTGGGCGTGATGGCCTACCGCACGATGAACGAAGGCGGCGAGCAGATGCACTTCGCCCAACCTCGTGCCGATGCCGGCGCGGGAGCGGCCCTCACCATCAAGCGCTTCGGCCCGCTGCGCGACATCAAGCCGTTGACCGTGCGCTTCGACATGCCCCTGCTGCTATCGGCGCTGCCCGCCACCGAGAAGGACCACTTCGCCTTCCGCTACATCGTGGCCGTGGGCCGCAGCTTCTGAACCCGACAGACCATGCGCATGCGCACGCTCACCACCATCCTTGCGATCACGTTCACCGCCCTGATGCACGCGCAGGACATCGCAGGCCGTTGGACCACCATCGACGACAACACCGGGAAGCCACGCAGCGTGGTGGAGATCACCGTGAAGGACGGCGTGGCCACCGGTCGCATCGTGGACCTGCACGACAAGTCGAAGCTGGACAAGACCTGCGAGGAATGCACCGATGACCGCAAGGGCCGCAAGGTCGTGGGGCTGGAGATCATCCGTGGCATGAAGGCCAAGGGCAGGGAATGGGTCGGTGGCACGATCCTCGATCCCGAGAACGGCAAGGTGTACGACTGCAAGTTGTGGGTGGAGGACGGCAAACTGAAGGTGCGCGGCTACGTGGCCTTCTTCTTCCGGACGCAAACGTGGGTGCGGTAGGCATGGCGCAGGCATCGCCACCGATCGCCTACATCCATCCGTCGCGCACCTATTTCGTGGCGAAGGACATCGATGCCCTTCGCGCCCACGGCATCACCGTTCACGAACACGGCTTCGGCAGCAACCGTCCGTGGGCCCTGCCCTTCCACTTGATCGCCCAGCTGCTCTTCCTGCTGCGCATGCGGCGCAGGAAGGTGAAGCATGTGCTGGCGCACTTCGCCGGGCACCACACCGTGCTGCCGGTGCTGCTGGGCTTCCGGTGCCACATCATCGTGGCGGGCGCCGATGCGTGCAGCTTCCCTGCCATCGGCTATGGGAGCTTCCGCAAGCCCCTGATGCGTTGGTCCTTGCGGCTGTCCATGCGCAGGGCCGCCACCATCCTGCCGGTGCACGCCTCGCTTGAACGCTTCGACCAGACCTACAGCGAACTGGGACCGGTGCAGCAGGGCTATGCGCACTTCGTGCCCGGACTGCGCACGCCTTCCATCGCGATCCCGTACGGCTTCGACACGGACCTGTGGCGGAATTCCGGCACGGGCCAGGACCGCCGTCGTGTGCTGTGCGTGGCCACCGGTGCCGCACAGGGCAGCGCGGTGCACTTCCGCAAGGGCGTGGACCTGATCATCGATGCGGCCGCAAGGATGCCGCAGCTCCGTTTCACCATCGTGGGCGTGGACGTGACGAGCTACCGGGGCATACCGGCGAACGTTCAGCTGCTGGGCCGCGTGGCGCCGGTGGAAATGAGCGCGCTCATGGCCCGGCATGGCATCTACCTGCAACCATCGGTGATGGAGGGCTTTCCGAACGCACTGTGCGAAGCGATGTTGAGCGGCTGCATCCCCATCGTGTCGAACGTGACCTCCATGCCCGACATCGTGGGACCGGCCGGTCTGGTGATCATGAAACGGGATAGCACGGAATTGTGCCGGGCCATGGAGCGGCTATCCTCCATGTGGGATCAGGAATTGAACGATCTGCGCAAAGCAGCGATCCAAAGGGTCGTTGGGTTCACCATGCATGCCCGAGTGCATGCGCTCCTGAGCATCACCCGCTCATCGTGAACGATGGACAACGCGCCCCGGCCTCGTATCACCGGGCCACCACGAAGCGTCCCGTGGCCATGGTCCGACCTTCGTGCACGATCCGTACTGCGACCGTTCCGGCCGCCAACGACGAAACATCGATGTATCGGCCGTCCACGAACGGTGTGCGCATGAGCACCCTGCCTGAAGCGTCGACCAATTCGACAACGGCCTCGCCGACCTGAGGGCCGTGCTCATGGAAAATGTGAACACCTCCTTCCGCACACACCGACGGGTGGACCCTCAGCGCACTTCTGTTCCCGAACTCCTCATCCACGCCCACATCATCGATCTTGACCAACTCCCAGAAGTCATTAAAATACTGCCATTGGGGGATGATGCGGGCGCCCAACCCTCCGAACACCCTGTCGCCGATGGTGAACGACGCACCGCCCCATCCACTTTCGCCGGGATAGTTGGGAATGGCCGTCCATTGGTTCGCTGCAGGATGGTAGTGGAATGCCTGGAAGTTGTTGTAGTCGGCGTCATCCTTTCCGCAGGCCACCACGGCCGAGTACAGGAAAGACATGGCCATCGTATAGGAGAGCCCATCGCCGGGCCGTGGTGTCTTGCTCGTCCAGCTCCAATCCGCAGGATCGAATTCCCATAACTGGGTGGTGAAGCTCATCGAAGGCAGGCAGCCGCCTTGTACATACCCTTTTCCATCGATCACCCAAGAGGTGGCCCCATAACGTTCAGCCCCCGGGATGCCGGGAATGGCCGACCACGTATCGCTCAGGCTGTTGTACCGCCACATATCCGACAGGAATGGGCCGGTGGCACTGCCGATATTCCCACCGCCCAGGTACCCATACTGCCCGATGGCGAAGCCATGGGAGCCGTAGCGCGCATCGGCCGGAAGTGGTGTCTTCGTAGCCCATGTATTCGTTCGGGGATCGTACTCCAGGACCGTGTTCGTCTTCTGGTTCGTCGGACCGAACCCGCACACCACATAACCCCTCCCGTTCAACGTCCAAGAAGTGCCGTGCCTTCGCGCGGACGGCAGGCTCGCTCGCTGGGACCAGGTATCGGTCAGCGGATCGTAGCACCACAATTCCGCCACGGCCGACGAACCATTGTAGCCTCCAGCCACATAACCCTTCCCGTCCAGCACGAAGGTGAACGCCCCCATTCTACCCGTACCAGGATACGATGCCCTAGGCACCCAGTCGAAATCCTGTGCATTGGAGTTGGTGTGAAGGTTCAGCGCGAGCGATAGGACCAGGAGCAACAGGGAGCGTGGCATGGGGCGGCTTTCAATAAATATACACCCGTGCATGGCGACATCGTGACCGAGCCGAACCATCCCGGAAGCAACACATCCATTTCACGCGATGGATCGAGAGGGACATCGAGGTGCCGGTCCGCATACGCTGCCACGCGCATCACGCGTTCCGGCAGGCGCACGACCGCCCCGAACCAGGGATCACCGGGACGCGGGCTTCTGCACGCTCCGCACCCAACGCCTTATCTCGGCCATGGCGCCCGTCAGGTACACTACGATGGCGTAGGCCAGCGTAGCTGCCGCACCCTTCACGAGCAGCACCGTCCAAGCCGGACCTGGAACAGGCAGCAACTGCGCCAGGATGCCCACGAGAGCGACCGCCACTACGAGCAGGAGCGTACGCCTATCGAAGGGGAGCAGACCGTGGGTGCGCCACAAGTGCACCGTGCGAGACACGGTGATCAGCAGGGTGCCGCAGAAGGTGCCCCATGCCGCGCCGATGGGGCCGTACAGGCGGATGAGGAAGAAGCCGGCCGAGGCGTTGACGAACAGCAGGCCGATGCTGCCCCAGGTCTCCACCGTGTACGAGCGCGACATGCCGATGATGCTCGGCGCGAGGCCGTTCATGCCCAGCACGAAATACGAGGCTGCCACCACCACCGAGATGCCCCCGGCCATGGCGTATTCCGGCGAGAGCCAGGCGAGCAGCTCGCTCGAACAGGCCCATACCATGAGGAAAAGGTATCCGCCCGCCAGGGTCTGCACCAACGAGGACCGCTTGTACAGGTCGTCGATCGTGGCACGGTCGTTCCGTTTCCATGCATCGGCGAGGAGGGGCATGGCCACCTGCTGCAATGCGCGCGTGGGAGCGGCGATCACCGAGCCGAAGTAGAAGCCCACGGCGTAGTACGCCACGTACTTCAGGCCATCGCCGAGCAGGGCGCCGATCATGAGCTGGTCGAGATTACCCAGCGCGATCCCCGCCAGGCCCGTGAGCAGGGTGTAGAGGCCGTACACCCCCATGCTGCGGCGCAGGCGGCCGGGTAGCCAACGCTGTCGCCAGGCCACGACGAACTCACCGGCACGATACAGGTCCCAGGCCAGCGCAAGGGTGGTGAGCAGGAAGATGCCCGCGTAAGCCGCCATGAACCAGCCGAAGGGCATGGGCCAGGCCCACTGCACGGCGATGAGGACCGTTTGCAGCAAACGCAGCAGGAACTCGCGGATGAAGACCGGCTGCACCGCGCGGCGCAGCGAGCGGCTGTAGCTGCGCAGCAGGATGAAGAAGATCTCGGACAGAACGAGCGGCAGCACGAGGAGGCCATAGCGACCGTAGAGCGCATTGCGGTCGGAGATCACCTCGGAGAGCAGACCGTGCATGGCGCCGAGCACCACCATGGCCGCAAGGCTCACCAGCGTACCGAACAGTAGGAGCATTCCGAGCAGACCACGGTTGCCACGCGCCGGATCACGGAAGTAGGGGAAGTAGCGGACGACCGTGTTCTCGGCCCCGAGCTGGGCGATCTGCGCGGTGATGATGCAGACCGAGAGCAGCAGGCGCGTCAACCCGAACTCGGCGCTGTCGAGCACTTTCGGGTAGAGCAGGACCACGTTGAGGAAGCCCAGCCCGATGCCCACGTACGTGAGGATCGTGTTGCGTACGGCCTGCCGTGCGATGATGCCCATGTGCGCGCCGAAGCTACGGGGCGCGCCTCACCCGGCGGGATCCAGGATGCGGGCCATGCGACCGGCCAACACCGGCCGCGACCATGCGGGATCGGCGGCCTGCACGGGCGGTGCGGTGAACAGCGCCTTCAACGCGGCAAGATCCACCGCAGGGCACTCGCGCGGCACGAGAAGGTGCGGTGGATGCAGCACGCGCGCTACATCGCCATCGGCAGGACCCACAGCGAGGATGGGGCGCCCCACGGCGAGGTATTCGAAGAGCTTGCTGGTGAGCACGCCCTTCGCGTTGGGCGTGTCGTTCACGCTGAGCAGGAGCACGCGGGCGCGCTGCATCGCGCGCATGGCCTGCGCATGGTCCACGGTGCCGGTGCGTTCCACCTTTTCGGCGAGCCCTGCCTCCGCCACGCCGGCGAGCACCGTCTGGTCCACGGGGCCGACAAGGCGCAGGGTGAAGCGTTGTGCGAAGTCCGCATCCTCACGGCACAAGGTGGCGAGCGCATGCCAGAGGGCGGGTATGTTCCGCGAGGCGGTCATGTTGCCCACATGCACCAGGCTGTAGGCCTCGTCGGGTGGCACGGGCGGCGCGGGCACATCGGCGGGATCGAAGCCATTGGTCACCACCTCGGTGCGACGGGAGCCGAGCACATCGAGCTCTGCGGCCATGGTCCAGCCCACGGCCACGTTCACATCGGCATGCGTCACCACCTCGCGCTCCAAGCGATGGTGCTTGCGGTCGGCGGCACGCGTGAGCTTCAGCTGCCGGTAGAAGTCGATGTTCGTCCACGGGTCGCGCCAATCGGCGATCCAACGGATACCGAGCCTTTTCTTCAACGCCAGCCCGATCAGGTGCATGCTGTGCGGCGGACCGGTGGTCACGACGGCATCCACGGGATGCTCGGCCAGGTACTTCCGCAGGAAACGCACCGAGGGACGCACCCACCACACGCGGGCATCGGGAATGAAGGCATTGCCACGGACCCAGACGGCCAGGTCCTCGCGCCATCCTCCCCTGCCTTCTTCCTTGATGAAACCCAGATGCACGCGTTCATCGGCCTTGCGACCGGTGAGCCGCTTGTACCACGTGTAGGGCTCGGTGATCGGGCGACGGATGATCTCCGCCTCAGCGGGCACCTCGAGCTCCAGCGCGGCGTCGGGCAGGATGATCTCAGGGTTCTCGGGTGTGTACACCACCGGCTTCCACCCGTGTCCTGGGAGGTACTTCACCATCTTCAGCCAGCGCTGAACGGCAGCCCCGCCGTTGGGCGGCCAGTAGTAGGTGATGACGAGCACCCGTTTCATGCCTCGCGCCGGCGGTCGCGGACCTCGCGCACCAGCAAACCCAGTGCGAGCAGCAACACCAGTCCGCTGGCCGCAGTGGCGATGGTGTTGGCCGTGCGGTACATCGGGCTCTCCAAAGCGAACACTACCTCGTGTTCACCCGCAGGCACGGCCAACGCGCGCAGCACGTAGTCGGCACGCACGTGGGTCACGGGGCCGCCATCGATGTAGGCCTTCCAATCCGGCCCGTACCAGATCTCGCTGAACACCACCACGCCGCCCTGGTTCGAGCGCACTTTGTAGGCGAGCCTGTTGGTGGCATAGCTGGTCAATTCCACGCTCGCGGCCGGGTCCGGACGCACATCGGCGGTGAGCTCGCCACGGTAGCGCTCATCCACCACAGCGGTGGTGAACGGATCGATCGCACCCAGGGTGGTGATCTCCTCATCGGCGTTGGCCACCCAGCGCACCTCGTCCACGAACCATCCGGGACCGTACGCGTTGCTGTTGCGGATCGGGGGACGTTCGGGGCTGTAGATCAGGTAGCGCGTGTTCAGCATGTTGAGCACGCCCTCGTCGCCAAGCAGGCTGTCCATGCCGGCCAAGGACGTGCCGCTTTGCAGCAGGCCGGTGACGCGCTGCACCGCAGGAGCGATGTGGAATTCGATCAGCTCCTGGTAGCGCTTCATCTTGGCCCCGTGGTAACCACCCAGGCTGCGGTGGAAGTAGCTGGTGCGGGCATCGTTGAAGGGGTTGCCAAGATTGAGCACGCGGTAGCCGCCACCATGGCGACGCAGGCTGCCGAAGCGGGCCAGCATCTCTTCTTCACCCCGCACCATCGAGGCGCGACCGCCCTTCGTACCGCGCTCCGCCTTCAGCCGGGCCATGTTGGCCTCGTGCGCGGCCTGCGCGGCCGGTGTCCACTCGGCTTCGAGGATCGCCTTGTCGGCCGCGTCGGGTCGGAAGGGCAGCCGGGCCGAGTCCTTCTCCACCCATTGCTCGTAGCGACCACGGTCCTTTCCGTTGTGCATGTATCGCTTGTCCACGGTCCATTGGTCCAGCAGCACCAAGGCGCCCAACCCGGCCAGCAGCACCGGCGCGCCCAACTTGCCGCGACCGAACAGCAGCACCAGCACACCGGCCACGGCCACGAAGGCGAAGCTTCGCCACACATCGGCGGTGAAGAAGCCGATGCGCACATCCTTCAGCGAACCGATGAAGGCCATCACCTGCGCCTCCATCTCGGGGGAGCTGTCGGCCTGTTGCATGAAGGCCTCGCGTTCCTGGTCGCTCACGAAATTGAAGAGCGTATCGGGGATCACGGCCATCAGCAGAAGGATGGCGAGCAAGCTGCCCATGGCGAACAAGGCCTGGCGTTCGGTGGTCTTGTCCCAGGCGCCGCCGTACTCGCGACGGGCCTTCAACAGGCGGTCCAGGTAGATCATGCCCAGCACCGGCGCGGCCAGCTCAACGATCACCAGGATGATGGTCACCGCGCGGAACTTGTTGTAGCCGGGCACGTGATCGAGGAAGAAGTCGGTGAGCGGCATCAGGTTGCGGCCCCACGAGAGCAGCAGGGTGAGCAGCAGCGCACTGAACAGTGCATAGGTCAGTCCATCACGCATCAGGAAAAGGCCCGCCACGAGGTAGGCGATGAGCAGCAGTCCCGAGAGCACCGAGGCCGGCATGCCGAGGATGCGGACGACTTCCTCCGTGCCGTACGGCGCCGCATTGCCGATGGCGATCAATGCCGCGATGAGAAGGCCCGATCCGAGGAGCCACCAGCGGCCACGGCCCTCGTTGCGGAAGAGCATCAACAGCATGAGCAGGACCACCACGGCGCCCATGTATTGCGGACCGGAAGTGCTCAGTTGGTCGCCCCAGTAACGGTTCATCTGGGCCACCGTGCTGCGGAAACGCGGATCGGCCTTGGCCAACGCTTCGGTATCGTTGCCGATGGCACCGGTCGCGCCGCCCTTGGCATCGGGCACCAGCAGGGTGAACGACTCCTGCTTGCCGTAGCTGTACTGCGTCACGTAGTCGCGGTCCAGGCCCTTGGTGCGGATCGCCGCGGCCGAGGAGCCATCGGGCAATTTGGTGAGCTCGCTGGGCCCGCGCGTGCTGTAGCGACCGTATTCGATCGTGCTCCACAGCAGGCCGATGTTGCAGGCCAGCGCCAGAGCGACGGCCCCCACCCCGAGCACGCTGCGCTTGCCGAAATCGGGCAGGGTCTCCTCTCGGAAGGCGCGTACCGCCTCGGCCAGCACGAAGAGCACCAGCAACACGCCGAGGTAGTACGTCACCTGCACGTGGTTCATGGCGATCTCGAGACCGAGGAAGAGCGCGAGCAGCACGGCGCCCAACACCATGCGTCCCCGATAGAGCATGTACACCCCGCCGAACACCATGGGCATGTAGCCGATCGCGTTGGCCTTGCTGGTGTGGCCCGCGGGCAGGATCACGAAGAAGTAGCTGGAGAAGGCGAAGGCGACGGCCCCCACCACACTGAGCCAGGGGTCCACCTTGAGGATCCGCAGCAGCACGTACATGCCCAGCAGGTAGAGGAAGAGGAAGCTCGCCGGTCGCGGCAGGAAGCCATGGAAGAGACCATCGAGCCAGGTGAGCAGGTTCGAGGTCCACTTCACCGACACCTGGTAAGCGGGCATGCCACTGAACATGCTGCCGGTCCACAGCGGCTCCTCGCCCGTGAGGTCGCGATGCTCCACGATCTCCTGGGCCATGCCCTGCCATTGCCGGATGTCGTGTTGCGAGAGCTGCTTGCCTTCGAGCACCGGGCTGAAGTACACCAAGCACAGGGCATAGAACAGGGCGATGGCCCCGAACACGGGGACCAGGCGCTTCCAAGGGATGGCGTTCATGGGCTACTTGATCTCCTCGTATTCGGCGTCGATGATGTGACCATCGCTGGGACGTGCGCCCCGTGACGGGCCCTGTGCCTCCTCGATACGGACATCGCCCTTGGGGCGGGTCGGCCCCTGGCTGGTGGTGGTGTGCGCCGTGCGCCGCCGCATGAACATCCGCAGCAGCCACCACAGGACCACCAACACCAGGATCGTACGCAATGTGCCGTTCAGGCTAGCTTCCAAGGTCTCCATCGAACGCGGCCAAAGATAGCCGGGCGTCCCGGGGTGGCCGCCCTGCACAAGCGCCCGTTCCCAGCGGCAAAGGCCCACCCGTCACGAAAGCCGTATCTTTGGCGCCATTCCGCGCTTTTTCGGCGCCCATTTCCCTCCCTTCCCTATGGCGACCTTTGAAGCGCTGGGCCTCCGGCCCGAACTGCTGCGTTCCCTCGACGAGCTCGGATTCACCACCCCCACCCCAGTACAGGAGCAGGCCATTCCCCTTCTGCTGAAGACCGAAAAGGACGTCGTGGCCCTGGCCCAGACCGGCACCGGCAAAACAGCGGCCTTCGGCCTGCCGATGCTCGAGTTCCTCGACCCGCAGGACCGCACCATCCAAAGCCTTGTGCTGGCCCCCACGCGCGAACTGTGCGTGCAGATCGCCAAGGACCTGGAGCGTTTCTCCAGCCATTTGAAGGGCACGCGCATCGTGGCCGTCTACGGCGGCGCCAGCATTCGCGACCAGATCCGCGACATCCAACGCGGCGCCCAGATCATCGTGGCCACGCCCGGCCGCCTGCTCGACCTGATCGGCCGCGATGTGCTCGACCTCACCACAGTGGACGTGGTGGTGCTCGACGAGGCCGACGAGATGCTGAACATGGGCTTCCAGGAAGACCTCACCGAGATCCTGGAAAAGACCCCCGAGGACAAGCGTACCTGGCTCTTCAGCGCCACAATGAGCACCGACGTGCGCCGGATCGCCAAGCGCTACATGCGCGAGTTCAACGAGGTGAACGTGGGCCCCGCGAACAGCTCGGCCCCCGCCATCCAGCACCAGTACACCGTGGTGCAGGCCCGCGATCGCTACGCGGCGCTGAAGCGTTTCGTCGACGCCGATCCGGAGCTTTTCGGCATCGTGTTCTGCCGCACCAAGCACGAGACCCAGGACCTGGCCACCGCGTTGATCAAGGACGGCTACGTGGCCGACGCCATCCACGGCGATCTTTCCCAGGCCCAGCGCGACCATGTGATGGGCCGCTACCGCGCCAGGACCCTGCGCCTGCTGATCGCCACCGACGTGGCCGCGCGCGGCATCGATGTGAAGGACGTGACCCACGTGTTCCATTTCGACCTGCCGGGCGAGGCCGAGAGCTACACGCACCGCAGCGGCCGGACCGGACGTGCAGGTAGTGCGGGGATCTCGCTCAGCATCATCGGCGTGCGCGATATGAGCAAGATCCGCCAGCTGGAGCGGGCGCTGAAAACGCACTTCACCTATGTGCGCGTTCCCGGCGGCGCGGAGATCGTGAAGCAGCAGGTGAAGGCCTACATGCACCGCTTGAAGGCCGTGGAAGTGGACAGGGAGGCCCTGGCCGATCTGCTGCCCGAGGCCCGCGCCGAGCTCAACGACTTCAGCAAGGAGGAGTTGATCGACCGCTTCATGAGCGTGGCCTTCAACCGTATCATCGAACAGCACCGCAACGCCTTCGACCTGAACGTGGACATGAGCCGCAAGGACCACAGCGCCCGCGCGGAACGCCCCTCGTCGCTCGAGCGCTTCAGCACCGGCCGCCAAATGTTCATCAACCTGGGCACCGCCGATGGCTTCGACAAGGGCCGCATGCTCGGCTACATCTGTGGGATCAGCGGGATCAGCGGCGAATACATCGGCCGCATGCTGATCAAGGACGTGTACTCCTTCGTCGACATCGAACCCGACCACTTCGAACAGGTGCTCAACGCCTTCCAAGGCGCCAACTACAAGGGCCGCAGCGTGCGCGTGGACGAAGCTGACGGAGGCCGGGGCGCAGGGCCACGTCCCGGTGGGGGCCACCGCGGCGGTGGCGCCTACAAAGGCAGCGGCGGGTACCGTACCGGCGCTTATCGGCGTGGCGATCACGACGGTGGGCACCAAGGCGGCTACCGGTCGGATCGTGGTGACCGCAGCGGTCATCGCGATGCGCGAGGCGGCCAACGTGGCGGTTATCAGAAGAAGGAAGGGTACTACGAGCCCAAGCCCATTCCCCGCAAGCCGGGTCGCCGCGAGCGGTGATACCTCGTGATGGATATCCGCGCGCAACTGCTACAGGAGCACAGCCGCCGGAACGCCGAGGCCATCGCCACCCACGTTGGCGACGACCCGGAACGCTTCGCCGTGCTGATGCGGTGCATGCTGGAGGACGATCCCCGCGTGGGACAACGTGCAGCCCAGAGCGTGGGTATGGTGTGCGCGCGATATCCGCAGCTTGCCACGCCGTACGTGGAGCGCCTGCTCGATGCGCTGGATGCACCCGTGCGCGAGGCCGTCCAGCGGAACAGCGTGCGCACCCTGCAATACAGCGCTTTGCCCGCGCGGCTGCACGGCCGCATCACGAACAGGATGTTCGACCTGATCGCCGATCCAAGCCGGGCCATTGCGCAACGTGCCTTCGCTATCACCGTGGCCGGGCGCATGGTGGAGCGCTATCCTGAACTCACCGACGAGTTCCGCGTGTTGTTGGAGCGGGTCTCTTTGGAGGGTGCATCAGCGGGGATCCGCTCGCGCGTGGCGAAGGCCCTGCGAACGTTGGGGCGCCGCTCCGGAACGCATCGTGTACATTCGGGACAAGACGAACAACGCTGACACCCACCGGGGCCCAATGCCCTGGCTCCTGATCGCCTTCGCGGTGTTCGCGATCATCGCGATCACCATCGATGACGGCAATACTTGGAAGACGATCGGCACCATCGGCCTCATCAGCGGGCTGGCCGGCATGATCCAGCTCCGCCGGACACGGAACGCGCGTTTCCGCCTGCTGCTGGTGGTCGGGTTCGCGATATTGGCAGCATCGATCGTCATACGCATCGGCCTGCACCAAGGCTGGTGGTAAGGACCACCTGGATGCCATGACCCTAAAAAGAACGAGGCCCTTTCGGGCCTCGTTCCATATCCTCTTGGGATGGTCACTTCTTCAGGTCGAAGCGGTCCAGGTCCATCACCTTGGCCCAGGCCTTCACGAAGTCCTTCACGAGCTTCTCCTTGGAATCGTCCTGTGCATACACCTCCGAGAGGGCGCGCAGTTGCGCGTTGCTGCCGAAGATCAGGTCCACGCGTGTGGCGGTCCACCTGCGCTCGCCGGTCTTGCGGTCGTGGCTGCCATAGATCCCTTCCTCACCGGCCCTTGGCGCCCACGCGTGGCGCATGTCGAGGAGGTTCACGAAGAAGTCATTGGTGAGCACGCCCACGCGTTCGGTGAAGACGCCGTG